>SAMEA104315438__coassemble_1135_pt1 | contig 11793 bp, 10 predicted proteins | sample SAMEA104315438__metabat2_high_PE_006 | metagenome-assembled genome bin SAMEA104315438 (sample SAMEA104315438) | gut metagenome | biome: Monkey gut; feature: monkey-associated habitat; material: faeces | place: China | collected 2013 | reverse complement strand
TCTATTCTTACAGTTCTAACTTCATTTCTGTACGTTTCTGAAATAATTGAAATATTATGAATTCCTGTATCAAGAATTATATCTTGTGTTTTTTCTGAAAAAGGAACAGATTTATCATCAATATAAATAGAACAAGGTTGCAATTCTTCTTTTGAATTTAGTTTTAAATTTAGTTTTCCTTTATTTAAAAAAACAGGTTTTACTGTAATTTTTATTTTTGAATTTGAAGTTTCTTCTGGAATTCCTTTCATAATTGGTTGTAATCTTATAAAAATTACATTTTGAGAAAGATTTGGAATTGTATCCATTTTTGTTGTGTATTTATTTTCTTTAAAAGAGTTATTTTTTATAAAAGGAATTTGTAAAACCCAAGAAAGTCTTCCTGGTAAAGTGCTGACAAACTGGCGGTTTGCAGAATAGTCAATCTGAGTGGTAGAAGGTTTTGGTTTTACATTGTCATAAACTGAACAGGCAACGCTATCCATCCATTCAGCAATTGTGTCTGGAATATCCATTTTAATTTCTATTCCTTCAATAAATTCTTTATCAGTTGGTAAAAAAATCGCTAAAGATTCATTTATTCCTAAAATTGCTTTTGCTTCTGAATTTATATCCTGCTGAATTTCTAAAGTATGCATTTTACTTACGCGGAAAGTTTCTGCTGATAAAAATGCACTTATTGAAAAAAATATTAATAATATAAAAGAAAATTTATTTTTTTGCATATATTTTTATAGTACTTTACAAAATTCTACGAAATTATTCAATTAAAGTTTAATTTTGTTCTAGGATTTTGAGCTTTTCCTCCCTGCCGAATTTCAAAATGAAGATGAGGTCCTGTTGCTTTTCCAGATTGTCCGACATATCCAATAAGTTCGCCTTTTTTTACACTTTGATATTGTTCTACTTCAATTGATTTTAAGTGTGCATAAACGCTTGAAGTTTTTCCTAAATCGTGAGAAAGAATTAAATAATTTCCGAAAGTGCTGTCATTTTCTATTGTATTTGCAACAAATCCATCTTTTACCGCAAAAACAGGAGTTCCTTCAGCCGCAGCCATATCAATTCCATTATGATTTTTCATTTCTCCAGAAAAAGGATTTTTTCTCTTTCCAAATTCTGATGAAATCCAAAAAGAATTTATTTCTAAAGGTAATTGCATTGTAGAATCTAAAAAAAACGCTCGTTCTGTTGATGAAAATCTTTTATTTTTTAGAAAGACAAAATCTCTATCATTTATTTCCCAAATTTCTTTATGCTCATTATTATTAGAATAATTTTCTTGAAGTAGAACTTCTACAGAATTTTTTGCTTTTCCTAAAGGAATAAAAAGTCCTGGAACTGTTGGTAAAATTAGAATTTTATCATTTATTTTATCTGAATATGATTCAATTTGATTTATTGTTGCTAAAGTTTCATAAGGAATATTACATCGGGAGGCTAAACCTTGAAGAGAAAATCCTTCTGTATTTCTATATTTAAAAAAACTGTAATTTGGTTCCCGTTTTGAACTTAAATTTTGATAATTTTCTTCTACAATTTTGCAATATTCTTTAAAAAGATTTTCATAGGATGAAAGTTTTGTGAGAGCAGGGAGTTTTTCTAAATCAATTATGATTTTTTTTTCATCATTTTTTGATTGAGAATTTGGAAAGATATTAAACAATATGAATAAAAATTCACAAAAAAATAAAAAATGTTTTTTCTTCATCATAGATAAAAAAAACAGGCTCCTTGCCAAGAACCTGTTTTATAAACAAGTAAAACTTATTCTTCGATAATAGCCTCTGAAGGACATTCTGCAGCACAAGTACCGCAAGAAATACAAGCTTCTGCATCGATAACTCTTTTGTCATCTTTTTCAGAAATTGCTCCAACAGGACAATCAGGCTCACATGCTCCACAGTTTACACATGAATCATTAATTTTAAAAGCCATAACATTGCTCCCATAAAAATTGCAAGATAATAAATTTGCAACGCAAACTAATTAATTATATAAATAAATATAATACTAAAATTGTTATTTCTCAATAAAAAAATTGAATAAAATTATATGGTAAAGTATACTTTTTGAAAAATAAAAACAGAAAAGGTTTATTATGACTAAAAAAGAAATAGCATCTTATATTGATCACACTCTTCTTTCTCCAACTGCTACAGTTGAACAAATTATTCATTTATGCCAAGAAGCAAAACGTTATGAATTTGCCAGCGTTTGCGTAAATCCTGTTTACGTTGGAGTTGCTTCTTCAGAATTAAAAGATTCTTGTGTAAAAGTTTGTACAGTTATAGGTTTTCCTTTAGGAGCAAATTGTTCTCAAGATAAAGCTATGGAAGCTAGACGTGCTGTAAAAAATGGAGCAGATGAAATTGATATGGTGATAAATATAGGAGCTGCTAAAGATGGTCGTTTTTCTGTAGTTTCAAAAGATATTGCTTGTGTAGTTCGTGGTGCAAAAACTATGGGGAAAAGATTAAATAAAAATATAGTCGTAAAAACTATTTTGGAAACCTGCTATCTTTCTGATTATGAAATTCAAACTTGTTGTCTTTGCTCAAAAAATGCCGGTGCTGATTTTGTAAAAACATCAACAGGTTTTGCAACTCCAAAAGGAATAGATGGAAATCCGCTTTCTAATGGAGCAAGTGTTCATCATATAAAATTGATGAGGGAAACTGTTGGACTTGATATGGGAGTAAAAGCTTCTGGTGGAATTCGTTCTGCAAAATTTGCAATAGAATTATTAGAAGCTGGTGCAAATAGGTTAGGAACTTCTAGCGGAGTAAGTATTCTTCAAAATTGGGATGAAAATGAACCAATAAATTTAAAATAATTTGTGAAAATGGCAATAAATATGATACACTAATTTCTGAAACTTCATTAGGCGAATATAAAATTAACTGAAAAAAAGGAGAGAAATAAAATGAAAAAGAGATTTATTTCGCAAGTTTATCTATTTTCTTATGTATACTTTTTACATCTTGTGTTTTTACTTTTGGAACACCAGAATTACAATCAATAAATTTTATAGATGATAAAACTATAGAATATGAATTTTCTGTTGGAGTAGGTTCAGATTCTACAAATCAAATCACTGTAAAAAAATTTTACGATTATTCCAAGAAATGGATATAGAATCATAAAAAGAAAGTTTTCACTACCAAAGGGAAGAATTGTTTTTAATAAAGATATTCCTGATGGTGCTAAAATAAGATTAGATTTTTATGATACAGGTGATAATTATATTTGTACATATTCTTTTGTAAAAGGCGAAGAATAAGATTTTTATAAAAATATAATTAGTTAGAATGTCGATTTAAAATAAAAAAGTTGTCCAAAAATAGTTTTTTATAACTATAATAATTAGACAACCTTTTTTATCTAAGTTTTAATAAAACCTTAAAAACGGCGAAGTCAAGGCTTTAAGCGGAGCGTGTCTTGACTCGACGTATTTAGATTTTTCTTAATTAAATCTTTGCTTTTACAATTTTCTTAATGTCATAATTGTATTTATGTTCATTAATTGTAAATTGAACATTTTCACCAACTTTTTTATCAAGAATAGCATTTCCAAATGGTGACATATAAGAAATAATATTATTATCTGGATCAGATTCCCATGGTCCAAGAATTGTATAAACTTCATCTTCCTGAGTATTTTTATTAGAAAGAGTAACTTCTGTTCCAAAAGATACAATAGAAGTTGTTGCTGTAGTTGGATCAAATACAACAGCACGATTTAATTCTTCTGTAAGTTTTGAAAGTGAAAGATTCAAGAAATGTTGTTGTTCTCGAGCAGATTTGTATTCTTGGTTTTCTTTTAAGTCGCCTTTTGCTTTTGCATCTGCAACTTCTGCTGCATTCTTTGGAATCTCAACTTTTTCAATTCTTTCTGCTTCTGCTTTCTTTTCTGAAAGTTTTTGAGCTGTAACCAACATTCCTTTTGGTTGAGAAATCTTTTCTTCAGAAACTCTAAATTTGAAATCAGGATATTTTTCAAGAATTTTATTTCTTGTTGTTTGTTTATAACTTGGATCAAGTTCTGCAATATCATCAACCATTGTGTACATTTTATTTACAGTTTCAATGTCTTTTGAGAACATATAATTGTATAATGTAGATTCTTGGAAAAGAAGAGTTGTTGCATTTTTGTTAATTTTCTTATTTTCTGTAGAATTTACATGATTTTTAATTTCACGGAATGTAAGTTCAATTATATTTATTAAAGTGATAAGTTGTTTTTCGTAAGATACCCCTGCATTTTTAAACCAATCTTTTTCCTGGCATTTTTCAAAGAAGAATAAAACTGCATCACGGTAATCTTTATATTGTTCAAAACATTTTCTTACCATTTTTTGAACTTTTTCAACTTGTCCACCATCAATAAGCGATTTTAAAATTTCTTCTTTTAAGGCTGTTGGGAATAATTTTATATATTGTTCGTCCCAATCAGGTAAAAGTTTGATTGTTTTTATAAAATCTGCTCTAAGATGAGTATTTTTTGTATCTTTTAATTGGCAATAAATTTCTCTAGGATCTTCAATATGTTTATAAAGTTCTGCAAATGTTTCTTTTGTTGGGAATGCAAACTGTTTATCAACTGAACCAATATATTTTACAACAAGATACGAAGCTAAAACTTGTTCATTTACTTTTGTGATATTTTTTAAATATCCAGTAAAATAAGAATACATTTCTGCAAAGAATTCACTTGATTTGTCTGTAATATCGTTATCAAAATATTTCATTAAAATATCAATTCTTGCAAAGAACTGTTTTTGTGCTTTAAATTCGTTAGAATATTTTTCTTCTGGTGTAATTTCGTGATCGCGAACTGTATACATATTAATATCATTTGGACTAATTCCAAATTGAGCATCAGTTTCAAGAATTTTCTTTGCTGCTGTATTCCAAGATGTCCATTCACCAGGAGTTAAGATTGCTGGAACAAGTTCTGCTTTAATATGTTTAAAATCGCAGGCGTTATCATAACTTTTAATGATTGTTTTTAATGCCCAAACTTTATCAGATTTTATCTTTTTAGAAAGTTCATCATGTTTTTTAGTTGCTTTTAAAACCCAAATATGGTCTTTTGCAAGTGGTTTTAAGGCTGTAACTGCCATTGCAAGTTTCATTTCGTGAATTCCTGCAACTTTTCCAAAATTTATTGTAAGTGTATCATTTTCCAATTTACGAATAATTCCAACACCCCAATTTCTGTGGAAAACAAAACTTCCTTTATCAAAAGCAATATGTTTTTCAAAATAATTTATTGCTTCAAATACATTTCTGTAATTTTGAGTAAGATTTGATGAACGAATATAATCTTCAAGATGACTATGTCCAGCATATTTTTCTCTATAACAATCAACAATTTCTTTTCTTGCCCAATTGTCTTTTGGTTCAACTTCAAGATTTTGTTTTAAAATTTCAATAGCGATATCCCATTTTTTATTATCTTTATACCAAGTATATAATTCTTGCATAAGGATTGTCGTTTTATAGTCGCCCATTTGTTTAGAAATTTTTCTACGAATAAGCTGGAAGAAATCAATTTCCTGAGGAATAAACTGAACTAATTTGCTCCAAATTTCTTTACACTGGTTATAATTTTTTGCATTTATATAACGCAAAATTGCTTTTTTGTAATAATCAATTGCTTTTTCTATATCACTTTCTGCTTCAAAATGTTCTGCAAGAAGTTTTGCTTTATCAGCTTCTGAAAAATCAACTTTTACTAAAGTTTCGTATAAATCCCAAACTTTTGGATTATTTTCAGAAAGATAGAAATTTGCAAGAGTTCTTAGAGCGAATTTGTTATTTGAATCATCATCAAGAATGCTTTCACAAAGATAAACAACAACATTTTCTTTATGATTTTTCTCAAAAATATCAACAAGAGTTTCTAGAGCTGAGTTATCGAGAGAGCCGTTTTGTAAATCGAGAATTCCACAAATATAAAGAGCGATAATGCTGTCTTTTGAATGAACGAGATGTTCTTTACAAATTTCATAAATTTGTTTTGTACAATTTTCGTTTTTTGCATTTTCAACAATTTCTGCTAAACCTTTCAGGTCATTTTGCGTATAATTGCTAATAGTTTGTCTTGTCCAAGTTTCTTCCTTTAGCATATCTTGAACTGATTGAATTAAATCTGCCATAAAAAACTCCTTTTCTCTAGTTTGTATAAGCTTCGTATATTTTTGAATCCAAAATTTTTATTTTTAATAATATTTCATTTATCTTAGGAACACTTTCGTGTGTAAGAACATAGTGATCAATCAACCAAAAATAACTATTCAGAAGTTTTGGAACAAGAATTTCAGTATTACAACTTGGATCTTTATATTCATTTTCCATCTGATAGATATTTTTTGCCAATTTTGCAACTTCAAGAGATGTCAAATCTCTCTTTATATTAAAAACTCCTTCTATCACGCCATAAACAGGAATCCAATAAAGAAGAGTTTTTCCTGTATAGCCTTTTTCTTGAACTTTTTGAATAAGATATTTTATCAATTGAGAATCAAGAAAATCTATATCAATAAATTCTGGGTTTCTAAAAAACGCTTCTCTAAAAAGAACTTTTCCTATTCTGTCTTCACCGCAAAGTGAATAACAGTCTGCCATTTCTGCTAAAACTGATGATAATCCTTCGTGAGCGTTATTTGCTTCTACAAGACAAGTCCTGGCATTTTCAAAATCACCAAGTTTTTTGTAACAAATTCCAGTTCTTCGGTACATATCTGCTTTTTGTAACGAATCTGGACAATCTAAAAGTTTTGAAAAACTGTTTAGAGCATTTGTAAAAAAACCTTTTTTTACCGCGTAAAATGCTGGCTCAAAAATTTTTGTGTCGCGCGTGATAAAGTTTTTGAAAGATTTCCACTCAAGTAAAGTATTTTCACTTCTCTCGTAAGGGTCATCAATTTGATTAAGTCGTTTTCTTGAATCAATCCAAAAAACGCAGCAACGATTTGTATAAACAAGCTCTTCTGATTCAAGCTCATGTTCGAATAGAGATCTTGTAATTTCGTATGCTTCTTCAGGCTGACCTAGTCTTAAATTAAGAATTGCATCTTGAAGTTTTGCTTGTGTTTGGTTGTCCATATCAACTTTAGTTTAATTTTATACAAGATTTGCGGTTTTAGTCAATAAAATTTATGTGATTTTATAAAAATTGGGATAAGATTTATACAACTAATATTTTAATCTGTCAAGTATTTTTTTTTTGTATAATTTCTATGGGGAAGTAGAAAAATATAATTTCAAAAAAAAGTTTTCAATCACTTAATTTTAAAGATAAAATGCAAATAGAAATTTTAAAAACTGAATAAAAAACTCAAGTGATTAGATTTTATTGTAAATAAAAGAAAATTCTGTTAAAATTGAAAGAAATGAAAACACCAATTTTATCACCTTCGCTACTTTCTGCAGATTTTTCAGATTTAAAAGTAGCAGTCAAACAAATAGAAGACAATCATGCAAGTGCAGTTCATATTGATGTTATGGACGGAAGTTTTGTTCCAGAAATAACTTATGGTCAGCCTGTAGTTCGTTCTATCAGAAAACTTACAAAACTTCCGTTTGATGTTCATCTTATGGTTGAACATCCTGAAAATCAAATAAATTCATTTATAGAAGCGGGAGCTAATTGGATTACTTTTCATATAGAAGCGACTTCTCACGCACATCGGCTTGTTCAATTAATTCACGAAAAAGGAAAAAAAGCCGGAATTGCAATAAATCCTGCAACACCAGTTTCTGTTCTGTCTGAAATCTTAGAAATTGCCGATATTATTTTAGTAATGACTGTAAATCCTGGATTTGGTGGTCAAAAATTAATTCCTTCTTGTGTAAAAAAAATTTCTGAATTAAAAAAAATCAGAGATGAAAAAAAATATAATTATTTAATTTCTGTTGATGGAGGAATTAATTCTCAAACATTGAATTTGGTTTTAGATTCTGGTGTTGATATTGTTGTTTCTGGTTCAGCTTTTTTTAACGGAAGTCTTAACTGGCAATAAATTGGAGTGAATATGAATAAAAAGAAATTAAAACTTCTAATTCCTGTTTTTATGCTTTTTGGATTTGTTTTTGCAAATAGTACAAGTTTATCGGCATTTCAAGAAGGTTGTACAGCGTACGCAAGAGGTGATTGGGATAATGCTGTTTTTTTGCTGAAAAAGGCCACCGCTTATGAAGAAAATCAATTACCAGATACTTATTATATGTTAATTACTTCAGAAATTTATGCTGGTGATAATTCTGGTGCATTAGATGATTGTGAGTATTTTCTTGCAAATTTTTCTGATTCTATTCTTAAACCTAAGATTTGTTATCTAAAAGGAAGAATTCTTTATAATCTTGGTGATTATGAAAGTGCAATTTTAGTTTTAAGTGATTTTTGTCATGAATATGAAAAAGATGAAATGTATTCACAAGCACTTTTTTATATTGGAGAATCTCTTTACGCTGGATATAAATATGATGAAGCAAGTTCTGTTTATGAAAATATAATTTCAAATTATCCAGAATCGTCAAAAGTTGCTGCTGCTCAATATCGCTTAGATTCAATTTTGCAACGCTCAAGAGAAGAAAAACTTCTTTATCTTTTAAAACAAACTGGAGAAGAATATCTTTCTGCAAAAGAAGATTATGAAAAACAGTTAAAAATGTATAATGCTGATTCTGTAAATTCTACAAGGAAAAAACTTTCTGAAGCTCAAAAAAAGAATCAGGAATTGGAACAGAAAATAATTGAATTAGAAAATCAGCTTGCCCAAATTCATTCAAGAAGTGAAGAACAAAATCAAAGAGAATTAAACAAAGTTGAAATTTCTCAAGATGAAAAATCTGAAATTCAAAAATCAGAAAATGAAAAAAATGATGAAAAAAAGGAAGCTAATCAAAATTTGGAAGAAGTTTTAGAAAATTCTCAAGAGAAAATTGATAAAACAGAAGATTCTATAACAGTTCAGCAGTTAAAATTAAAAGCAGAATTATTAAAAATGATGATAAATAATTCTTCGCCATATAGTGAAGATTTTTAAAAATTAAAATCTGTATAAAATTATAGGTTTTATTTTGCGATTTTGAAAATCAAATATCGTTTAAAACAGGAAATTGTATATGAAAAAATCAATATTTTTAATTTTTATAACTTTTTTGGCTTTTGTGTCGCTATTAACAGCAAAATCGAAAAAAACAAAAAATGTAGAAAAAACTCAAGAATCTGAAAGCATTCAAGTTGTTTCAGAAGATGCAAATCTCTCTGACTCAGAAACGAATTCTGAAAATATTTTACTTGAAGAAAAAGTTGATGAAAAAAAATCAGATAAAAAGAAAAAATCAAAAGATGAAAAAACGGAAGAAGAAAATCAAAATCTTGATATGCGTTTTTATAAAAATTGGGCAAAAATCAAAGATAAAAAAATTAATGCAAATTTCGGAATTATTAATATTCGGGTTCTTCCAAAAACAGGTTCTTTTAATATTGGAATTCTTAATGATGAAGGAAAAATTATTCCGGTTTTATCAAATAAAAATGAATATACAAGTTCTTATTTTAGTTTAAAAACAGGAAAGAAAATCTATAAACTTCTTGCAGGTGCAGATGTTGATACAAAAGCGAGAGAAACTGAAAATGCTATTCAAATTATTTATTGTGTAAAAAATGTTGCAGATGTTCTTTTGGAATTTGTTCCTTTAGAAAGTAAAATTGGCATTGGATATGATATTTTAAAAATTTCTGTAACAATTACGAATCTTGAGAAAAAATCTGTGAATTTTACATTAAAAAATGTTATGGATACAGTTTTAGGCGAGGCTGATTTATATCATTTTTATACTTATGAAAATCTGCCTATAAAAACAGAAACTGTTTATAGAACAATGCAAACTGAAAAACTTATTAATTCAAAAAATTCAGTTGCCTGGTGTCAATTTTTGTTTGATGGATATGATATTTCTCCAATTGATGTAGTTTCTCTTTTAAATTATTCAAATGCAGATTCTTCTGCCTGGTTTCCAGAAATTTCAACTTCAAGAACTTTTGATAGCGTAACAGCATATAATAATTCTGCTGTTCAAATAATCTGGCCTAGTCAAAAAATAATGCGTGATGAAAGTTTTTCTTATAATTATTATCTTGCTTTTTCAAATGATGGTTCTTCTCCAAACGGACTTGAATTTATTGAGCAAAATGAAAATCAAAATATAATTATTGAAAAAACTAAAAATTATGAAAATTTAACAATTGAAAATAAAATTCAATCAGAATTAGAAAAAGAAAAAACTGATATTGAGAGAGGAAGAGTTGCTCCTCCAACAATTCCAAAAGAACTTCTTACTCCAGAGTATATAAAAAATCTTTTAGAGAGAATTGATTCTTTACAATCTGATAATCAGTCTTTAAATAAAGATGAATTAAATATGTTAAATGAAGAATTGGATTTTATTCTTTCAGTTTTGAGGAATTAAAATGGCAAAAGATGCTTTAAGTATTGCTTGGTCTAATATGCGTCGTAGAAAATTTGCAGCAGCGATAAACATATTAGAAAGTAAATCTGAAATTTATGAAAATAATTTTGAATATTATCTTACAATGGGAATTGCCTGCCTTTATGCTGGAGATATTGGTTCTGCATCAACATATTTTCAGAGAGCGAGAAAAATAAAACTCACCGAAACTCGGCTTTTACTTGGTCAAGCAGCAATTTTTTTGCGAAGAGGCGATACAAACAGAGCACTCCAATATTATTATGAAATAAAAGAAAACGATCCTGAAAATAAAGTTGCAATTCAAGCAATGGAATTTATTAGAGTTCATGGTGATTATGATACAATTTGCAGATGGGTTGATACAGGAAGAATTGAGCAATTTTATCCACCGCTCGGAACAAATCCTGATAAAGTTGCTTCTTTTGTTTTTCCAATTATTGCTTGTGTTTTGGGTGTTTTTTTAGCTTTTAAGTTTATTCCTCATTCAAAATCTTATGATGGAAAGAGAGCAAATCTTAATGCGTTAGAACTTTCTCAAGATGAAAAAACTACTGCTAAAGAAAGTGATTTATCAACTCAATCTTATAAATTTATTTTTTCAAATAAAGAAATTACTAAACGATACGAAAATGCGTTGCAATATTTTCAAAATTATCGTGATAATGCTGCCCAAATTGAAATTAATACAATTTTAAATTCTGATGCGACTTTATCTATAAAACAAAAAGCTCAGATTTTGAATACTTATTTATCTGTTCCAGATTTTGATACAATAAAAGATGTTCCTTCTTTTTCTGATGTAAAAAATCAAACTTTTCTTTATATTAATTGTTGGATTGATTGGGGAGGAAAGATTTCTAATGCAATAACTTATGATGATGGTTCTTATTCTTGTGAACTTTTGATAGGTGATGAAAATCTTTCTCATTATGAAGGAAATGTTCTATTGCGGTTTGATTCTGTTCCAAAAATAGAAACTAGTAAATATGTGAGAGTTTTAGGACAGATTGCGGCTGATGGCGATTCCTTTTATATAAAAGGTCGAGCTGTTTATCAAAGTGTACATAATTAAAGAAAATATTTTTAATTTTTTTTCTAAATTTTTGTCAAAATTGAATATTTTGAGCCATATTATAAATGGGAGGAAGGTGGCTGAATGTCTAGTTCAAATTCTACACCGATGGATACGTCGGAAAAAATGAAGGCTTTGGAGGCGGCTCGTCTTCAGATTGAAAAACAGTTCGGGCAGGGTGCTATTATGTAACTTGGTGATAAAGCTAACGCTGC
>SAMEA104315438__coassemble_1086_pt1 | contig 12439 bp, 12 predicted proteins | sample SAMEA104315438__metabat2_high_PE_006 | metagenome-assembled genome bin SAMEA104315438 (sample SAMEA104315438) | gut metagenome | biome: Monkey gut; feature: monkey-associated habitat; material: faeces | place: China | collected 2013 | reverse complement strand
GGAGAACTTATGTGCGAAACTTTATCTTATGTCGATTTTGAAAGAATAAAAAATGCGCCTTCAAAATGGTTTATGGGACATAGTGATAATACAAATTTTATTTTTCCATTAGTTACAGGCTGCGGAGTTAAATCAATTTATGGAACTAATTTTAGTGGATTCGGAAGAAATTGGGAAGAATCTCAAAAAGATGCTTTAGAAATTCTTGAAGGCAAAAAAAATTCGGTGTGGGGATATCCAGATTTTTATCTTTCAGACGAACAAAAAGAAAAAAAGGAATTAAAAATCTATCCGCAAGATGCTTGTGATGTAAACTTCTCAGGAATTTTAATTGGCGGATGTCTTGATGTTCTTAATAATCTTTGTGGAACTCGTTTTGATTTTATGGAAAAATTCAATTCTGAAAATCAAAAAATTATTTGGGCTTTAGAAGCTTGTGATTTAAGTCCAATGGATATAAGACGTTCAGTTTGGCATTTAAAAGAATCTGGTTGGTTTAAAAAAGCATCTGGTTTTATTGTTGGAAGACCTTTAACCGCTTGGAAACGAGATTTTATGGGTGTAAATCAATACAACGCAATTATAGATGTTTTAAAAGATTTAAATGTTCCTATCATTATGGATGCTGATATCGGACATATTAATCCAGATATGCCTCTTGTTATGGGAGCAGAAACTAAAGTAAAAGTTGAAAATGAAAATATAAATTGTACTTTTGAATTATAATTTTCTAAATGCAATAATCAAAACCGTTAAATTCTTTATTTTTCGCAGCAAGTTCTTCTAAAGTTATCGAATCGACATAATTATTTATGATATTTTCAAAATCTTGCCAAAAAGAATTATTTCCAACATTACTAAAAGCATTTCCGCCCGAATTTCCTCTTGGAGATAAATCACCTTCTAACGCTCTAAGAATTTCTCCCACTTTATAATCTTTCGGATTTTTTACAAGTTTGTAGCCACCATTATTTCCTCTCAAACCGTTTACAAGTCCTGCTTTGCTCAGTTGAACTAAAATCTGTTCTACGTATTTTGTAGAAAGATTGTGACGATGAGAAAGTAATTTCAGCGGAATATATTTTTCTTGTTCAAGTTCAGCCAAATCTGTCATAACCAAAAGTGCATATTGACCTCGAGTCGAAATTTTAAGCATTTTTCACCTCAGAATAAAACTTTACCTATTATTTTAGTAGGTATATTATTTTTTTTCAATATTCTTTTTAATCAGATTTTATTTAAATGATTTAAAACTTTCAAAATGATATGATAGATAAAATATGGAAAATCAATTTTCGCGAACAGAACTTTTACTTGGAAAAAATTCTTTAGAAATTTTAGGAAAATCACATGTCGCAATTTTTGGAATTGGCGGAGTTGGTGGATTTGTTGCCGAAGCGTTAGCAAGAACAGGAATTGGAGATTTTGATTTGATTGATAGCGATACAGTTTGCCTTTCAAATTTAAACAGACAAATTATCGCAACTCATTCTTCATTAGGAAAATACAAAGTTGATGAAATGAAAAATCGGATTTTAGATATAAATCCAAATGCAAATGTAAACGTTTTTAAATGTTTTTATCTTCCAGAAACAAAAAATCTTTTTGATTTTAAAAATTATGATTACGTTATTGATGCGGTAGATACAGTTACTGCAAAAATTCAATTAATTTTACAAGCAAAAGAATCAAATACAAAAATCATATCTTGTATGGGAGCCGGAAACAAACTTGATCCAACAAAATTTGAAATCGGTGATATTGAAAAAACAAGTGTTTGTCCACTCGCTAGAGTAATGCGTCAAGAATGTAAAAAACGTGGAATTAAAAATGTAAAAGTTCTTTATTCAAAAGAAAAATCTTTCGTCAAAAAAAATAATTCCCAAACTGAAATGAAAAATCATAAAATTGCACCTGGAAGCGTTGCTTTTGTTCCTTCAGTTGCAGGATTGATGATTGCTAGCGAAGTTGTAAAAGATTTAATTTCTATTAATTAATTTTGGGAGTGCAAAGAATAATCCTCTACTTTTCTACTAGAAATTACAACAATTTTTGTATATTATTGTAAGCGTTTTTATTCGGGCAATAGTGCAGTTGGTAGCACGCTAGCTTCGGGAGTTAGAGGTCCCGGGTTCGAATCCCGGTTGCCCGAATTTTTCCTTTATAAAAGCGTAAATATCATTCATTTTTTTAGAAAAACTTGTTTGCCGGCAAAAACGATTTTTTGTTCTGCCCTGCCCCGCTTTTTTAAATGACAATCTTTTATCAGTGGAAAATCCGCGGAATCTGTGTTAATCTTTTTGCATGGTGGAAATGTATGTGCTTAACGAGCTTGCGGCGTTTGCTAAGTACGGGACGCTTACGGCTGTGGCGGAAAAACTTGCGGTTTCGCAGCCGGCGCTCAGCCGTTCGATGAAGAAACTGGAAAATGTTTTGGGCGTGAAACTTTTTGACCGCACAAAGAATAAAATCACTTTGAATGCGAACGGAAAGGCGGCCGCGGAACTTGCGAAAAAGGTCATTGAGGCGGAAAAAAACTTTGAGGAAAAAGTTGTTGAGTACGAGATGAAGCACCGCGTGTTCAATTTTGGTTCGGTTGCGCCTATGCCGATTATTGAGCTTGGCCCGATTATTTCGCAGGTTTCTATGGGAATGACGGTGAAGCACGAGCTTTCTAGTAGCGAGAAGGAGCTTTACAAGAAGCTTGACTCCGGCGCATTCAGGATGATTGTTACAACGAAGCCTCCGAAAGACGCGGAAAAATATTCATTTCACAGGCTTTTTGAGGAGGATTTGTATGCGCTTCTTCCGAAAAACCACCAGCTTGCGGACAAAAAAGAGGCTTCCATAAAAGAATTTGACGGCGAAAAATTCCTTGTGTACAGCAAAATCGGTTTCTGGTACGACGTGAATAAAAAGCTTATTCCTAAGGCGGAATTTTTTGACCAGAACGATTTGGACGCCCTGAAAAAACTTGTTTCTCTTGCAGATATTCCGGCGTTCGCGACAAATTTTTCGAGCCAGATATACAAAATCCCGGAAAACCGCGTCATGGTGCACTTTACCGACCCCGAGCTGAACGTAATTTTCTACTGTGTCTGCCTGAAACGCAACGAGCCTGAATTTGCCGCTCTTTTTTCTCAGATTGACTTGATTTATGGTTGAAGCATTTGTAAAAAGGCAGGAGGATTATAAAAAATATTGTCTTCTGTGAAGCTACAGTTTTACTTCAATCTTCAGTTTTTTCACATTTTATGAAATACAAAAGGATGATTTTTTACTTTATCTATCTCCATGCTCGGGAGATAGTCTGTAACACTCAGCGGAGACACTTTGTAACAATACAAAGAAAATAGGAAATTCTTTATAGAGATTCTTACTCCATCGGCTTAATACGCCGCTTCGCGTCGTGTTAAGCAAGGAAGTTATTAACATCGATGCCTACGGCATCGGGCGAATCATCTTTTCAATAAAGTCGATTTCGTCTTTGGAGAAATTGTATTTTTTGTAAAGCTGTCTGTCGATTTCTGGGATTGATTTGCTCCAGTCGATGTCGCTGTTTGAGCTGAAGTCTTGAATGGGAACGAAAGCATATCTTGAGAAATCTTTATTTTTTTCTTCTTTCTCTTTTTAGTTACTTGTTGAATATTTTAAAAATCAAACTTTAAATTATCTCCATAAACTGCTTTCCAAGCTTTTATTGGAAAAGTCCATTCTTCACATTCACCATTAGAGCGAGGATAGAAACCTCTCCAAAAAACAGGCATTTCCATTTCATTTGTTATCTTAAATATTTCCTGCTTACCGTTAAAATTTCCAAGGAATATAGTTGCCACATTACCATTGCATCATATCCCATTTTTATTTCCCTTTATTTCCGCACCAGTGGCATGTGAGCATAACTATCGTTTTAAACCGCACGACAGCTTGACTGCCGTGTCGGATTTGAAGACAATGTTAGGTGCTTTTCTTCTATTTAAGATACTCTTCGGCAGATTGTATAGAAGAATCAAGATAGAATTCCTTATTCTCATTTGGGAATTTTTTTACTGTTTCCTTGAGAACTTCTATAAATTCTCGACTATTTGTTTTTTCAACAATTTCATCGAAAACTTCACTCATCCACACAAACTGTCGTCCAGTACAATCATTTTTTAAAAAACTGATTGTCTCTTGTATATCTTTTGAAAAAAGGTCTATTTCTTTCGCAATAAGAGGGGCTTTCGCAAGATAATTTTCCATATCTGTGACTTCGAGTTTTGCCACAATTTTCTCAAATTCTTCCTTTATCATTTCTTCCTCCTTTTTGAAGGTTGACTTTTTACATCAGGATAAATGGAACTTATTCCATTTTTGCCAACCCAGGCAATTACAGAAACACCTTTATAAGTTCCTGTAATTTTCATATCTTCGGTTGCTCCTGCATTCTTCTTTAATTTCAAAACATATTCAGATGCTGCTATAACTGTTTTATCAGTCCAACTCTTCGGAAACCAAGAATGCCTGTCTCCTGATCTTCTAAAAGGTTCTTTAGCCTCTGGAATATTTCCAACCCGAACACCATTAGAATATGTCTTGTTTATCTCATATTTTATACAATTCGCGTCCATTACATCTATAGCCGCCTGTCCATGTCCGCCTTTCTTTAGCCGGGCCGGATTTCCATTCTTCATTGTAAATTCACCCTCAAAAGAATGAATTATTCCTTCGTGATGAATTGCATGACTTCCATAGCTTGTGTAATATCTACCGCTTACACCGCTACCCATTCTTTTTACCTCCGTGTAAATGCTGTGTTTTAGTCCAGTCGTCAAAATGAATAAACTGAACATCCTTTTTGAACTCTCCAAAAACCGAATCCGGCATAGCTCCGTAAACAAGAATGATTTTGGGTTCGATTTCCTTGATAAATGACCGCAACCCTTCTTTCAGATGATGCTTATATTCAGAAGTTTTGCAGCAGCCGTAAGTTCCGATAGAATAGATTCCGTGCTTTTCAAGTCCTGAAAATGAGAAAGGAAGTTCATCAGGAATAATGCGTGTGTAGCTTCTCTCATCTCCCCATCGAACATTTGGAATTACATAGATACCCTGTGTTTGTAAATAATGACCAATCTGGCGGTTCAGGTAAGTGTTTGTCATCTGTAAAACTAGTGGCATGTCATAATATAAACTACAATCAGGGGAGATAACGCCCTTGAACTTTTTTAGCGATGCAATCTGTTCTTTTGTTGCGGTCAAAATGTCACGAAAGCGGATGTCATGCTCATAAAAGCAAACAAACTCTTCAAAGTTTTTAGATTTATTCCGCTCGCTGAATGGAATCATGCTTTTGGGAATTATGAATTCGTCTGTTTTTTTGATAAGCGGGATTTCAAGCAGCCCTGTAAATACAGCTGTTTCCACCAGTTCGGCATTGAAGCCGTCGTCAATAATGTTCTTTGTGTCTTTTACTTTCATTTTTTTCACCTCATGTTAAATAGTTATGGTTTGATTTAATCAGACGGCTCACTCAGACAGAGCAAACCGCCTGAACCGATTTAAGCAATCTCTACAGATTCAGAAATTGCTTCTACAAGATACTTGCGCTCATAACCTGACTTTCCGGCATAGCGGGTACGGACGACAATCTTGTACCTACCGTTTGTTAAACTTTGTGGAATTGAAAACAGAAGTTTTGAAGGCTGGTTGTATATCAAAGCTGCTCCAACTTTTGTCCAGGTAGTCATATCACCCGAAAATTCTCCATTTTCTCCAATAGCTGCGAACCAAATACCTGAATCGTCTCCACCAACTTTAAGACTCGAACCTTCAAGCAAAACAGAACCATTTGCCGTAAGTGTCCCATCAGTTTTACCAGTTGAGACATCCGTCACAGTTGCTATCAATCCGCTTGGAGCGATATATTCCGACGAAGCAACTTCTACATTCTGCACGGCATCCTTTAAGGTCTTTGTTGCCGTAAATTTTACGGTAAGTGCAGGCTTTCCTGTCTCGCTGTTTACAGTGCCTTTTCCTGCAATGTAGAAAGTGCCAAGTTCGCCGAACTTAACAGCATTACCTGCTGCAAGAACTTTAAGTACTGTGTTTGCGTAAGCATTTAGTACACTTGCAACAGTTCCCAAATCTACAAGCGGAACAGCATCTGACATAGCATCCAGAATGTTCTGTGTACTGTAGGTAAAGCGTTCCACTTTTCCGTAGAAGTTTTCTGTTCCATCCTTGGCGAACTGATTTTTCTGTAACTTAACGGAAACCCTTCCGTTAGCCGATTCCCGAAGTTTGATAAAAGCGTTGTTTTCGCTCATTTTTCTACTCCTTTCCGCTATTCCTTGTTACGCACTAACAAAAAATGCGAAGATGTGATATAATGAATTCATGAAGCAAGGTTATTTCAGAAACTCTGTATTCCCTTGCCAACTTAATAATAAGGGGAGCAAAGAGGCTCATATCGGTCTTATACGGAATTAGAGTACGTGAAAAATGACAGAAAATCGGAATTATACGGAATTAACAATAAATTTTGCTGATTTTATAAATCGCTTGGATGTATTTTTGGTAAAAGATACAAAAAGCGTAGATTTTATGTATGAGTTGGTTGACCATGCCTTGAAAGATGGTGTAAAAAATCCGTTTGATACTAAAAACAAAAATAATAACTCACGCTACTTAAATAATGAAAAACTTCCAAAACCAAGGGCAGAGGTGATAAATGACAATTTTGATAGAGAAAAACTTACAGATTATTTTCAATCTATTTTTGATAATGGTGACAATGATGACAATGTAAATGATCTTTGTGAAGAATTTTTCCCAACAAATTCAACTGTTACTTTTAACAATCTTGCACAAGAATTAGCTAAACTATTTCATTCTATAATAAGGAACCGCCTTTTAGAAAAGGACTCTCGTTCTGGCGAAAACTATGAAGAAGTAGTATCTCTTGAAGAAGAAAAGGATTTTGAGAATAAAATCAAAGAAACAGTAAAATCCATTTATGCCATAGTAAGCACTGATGAGTTACAAGACCATCCAATTTCAGCAACATACATAGCAAAAAAGATACCAGATGATTTTCTTTTACAAGATGATATTCAGCATAAAGTTACAAAGTTTTTTAATAAGGTAAACCAGTATTTTGTTGATGAACAAAGAGAAGGAGCTTTACCGGCAGATTTTGTTACTAAACGGGTGCATGAGCAATATGTAGCATTAGAAGAAACGTGCAATGATAAACTCGAAATATTTAATGCAATGACAGGTTTCTTTTTGACCAAAGCAAAATTACCAGATGAGTATAATCGAGCTGCACAATGTGTTGTAGCCTATTTCGTTCAATTGTGTGAGGTGTTTGATGTTCCTGCCGAATAAAACAATTCCTTATTCAGATTCTGTAATTGCAAGATTTTCAATAATTCTTGACAGTTTGAAAGATAAGAACCTGAATATCCGCAGCCTGTATAAGAGGAACAAGAAAAAATTCCTTAACATACAGAATTACATAGAAACCTTAGACTGTCTTTTTGCACTTAGGAGAATTGACTTTGACGAAACAAAAGAGGAGATACGGCTATGCTCTGTGAAATAAAGTGTGATGCATTTAAATCAAGTGAACCTATAAAGATACATGAGGGCTTGAATATTGTTCTCGGACAAGAGAATAAAGCAAACTCCATAGGAAAATCAACTTTTCTTTTAGCAATAGATTTTGCTTTTGGCGGAAATGCTTATACTGATTCGAAAAACAAAATTGTAAAACTTTTTGGAAATCATACAATATTCTTTACACACAAATTTGAAAGTGGAACATATCAGTTCAGCCGTTCAACAGAAACTCCTGATATAATTGCAAGGTGCGATGAGAACTATAAGCTGAATGGTGAAATACTGCAGATAAAAGAGTTTACTGACTTTTTAAAAAAAGAATATAAACTGGAAAATTCAGAACTAACTTTCCGAGAAATTGTTTCGGTATATTCTCATATTGCAGGAAGATTTGAAACAGATTTTGATAATCCTCTCAAAAACGGAGGAGACACAAGCCAATCAAAAGGTATAACAAGATTTGAGAAACTTTTTCCTGAATACGAAAATATAAAGCCAAAAGCAAAGTCCTTGGAACTTGCAGAAACAAAAGCAAAAACTTTTCAATCTGCTATTGATTACGGTTTTATTCGAAAAGCTATAATATCCGATAAGGAAGCACAGAAATTAATATCTGAAAAAGAAGAGTTAATTAGTGATTTAGACGAAGTAAAGGCTGGAAAAGCTAAAGAAATTTTTGTATTTGAAGGAAAGACAGCCCAAGAAGCCGCTGAGATAAAGAATGAATTAAAAAAGCTGCGTTCTAAGCGTTCACGACTTCAAAGTGAAATTGCTGCTATTCAAAAACTCGACTCTACTTCAAAAGTTTCAGATGATGATTTAAAAGTTTTACAGACATATTTTCCATCTGTAAATCTTAAGAAAATTCAAGATATTCAAAACTTCCACAATTCTATTTGCAAAATTGTAAACACAGAATGTAGAAATGAAAAAGAGAAACTGAATAAAATGCTTTCTGTAGTCATTAATGAAATTGAAGAGCTTGAAAACAAAATAAGTCCTGATTTAAAAGATATTTCGCAGACAGTTCTTGAAGAATATGGAAAAAAATCTGTAAGAATAGAACAAATCGAGAAATCACTCGAATACTATAATTTAAGAAAGAAGCTGCTGAATGAAAAAACAAGTGCAGAAAACGAGCTACGCATAACACAAGAACAGGCTTTATCCTCTATTGCTGAAAAGGTTAATAATACGCTGTCTCTTTTTGATGAGGAAAGTAAAAACTTAAAGTTTGAATTTCCTACCAAAAAATCATACAGACTTTACAGAGAAAACGATGTTGGAACAGGAACAAAGCATTTAAATTTGATTATTTTTGATTTGGCAGTTCTTTCTGTAACAGAAGTTCCATTCTTGATTCAAGATTCTTATATTTTCCATGAGCTAGAAGACGAAAGAGTTAATTTCTGTCTTGGTCTTTATGCTGATTTTTGCAAGAGATATAAGAAACAGATTTTTATTGCTTTAGACGGACAAGATAAATGCAATGAAGAATCAAAAGCAATAATTGAAAAAGCAAAAATGATTCAACTGGGGAAGGGCAAAGAAGCGTTATTTGGCGAGAAAAAAGAGTAGTTACCTAGAGTAAATAATCTACTTACCTTGAGTTCGTTTGCTATTTACCACGAGAACATAGCTTATTTACCCGAGGTAAACAGTCGTTTTATCAAGCCGCTAGCACTTTTTAGAAGAATTGTCACACGGATTGAAAACGTTAATGCCGTTTCTGTTTTTAAAAAGCAAAAAAATGCGAGATTCTTACTCCATCGGCTTAATACGCCGCTTCGCGTCGTGTTCTGCAAGGAAGTTATTAACATCGATGCCTACAGCATCGGGCGAATCATCTTTTCAATGAAGTCAATTTCGTCTTTTGAAAGACTGTATTTTTTGTAAAGCTGGCTGTCGATTTCTGGGATTGATTTGCTCCAGTCGATGTCGCTGTTTTGAGTGAAATCTTGAAGGGGAACGAAACCATAAACATTTCTATATATATTCTGACTTACTTTTAAAATTCCAACCATGAATCTCAAAAATTTTGTCGCCATATATTTTCGGCAGTTTAAAGCCTCTGTCTTTGATTCAAATTTTCCAACAGGAATTAAAGAGTCTGTACAAATACTGTTAGGTTCAGCAACATAAGACTTTCCGATTATTGCGACTGGTTTTCCATCTTGTAGAGTTCCTGCTCCACCGTTTCCTTTTGATGTGAAAACTTTCCATTTAGAAATTAAATTATGATTTTTTGGTATATCCTGAAGTTTGATATATCGAATTTGTTCATAGGCACATTGAACTTTTATAGCATTTTTGAATTTCTCTGCCGTAGTGGCTTTCTCCAATATTTCTTTTTTCCCAACAATTCCAAATGAATTCCATTCGCCAATTATATCCATCATATAAGAAAATGTAGAATTCTTTACTTTCTGTAAAACGGAATAAAGATTATAATCAGCAAGGACAATATCAAGTCCATCTTCAAAAAGATTTCTTTTTTGACTAACAATCTTTCCATTTGTATGAATGGTAAAATTTACCATACCATTATATTCTTGTGAATAAAGGAAATAATTTATTCCACCTGGAATATTAACATTTTTAAAAATATCTTCATAATCAGTATAGTGAACCAGTTGAATCATATGTGGTCGTTCTTTTAAAAACTTCCTGAGTTTTGGAAAATATCCTGCTTGTTCACCTCCGACAAACCATCGGGATGGAGTTATGAGCGATACAAATTTTGGGTTTACATTTATTGAACTAATAATGAAGTCTGGGAAAATCTGTTTTGAAGAACCGGTATTATTGTCTTCCTTTTGTACTATCTCTGTATACGGTGGGTTTCCCACAATTACGTCAAATTCCATTTTTCCATTTCCTTTTTTCCAGAAGTTTTCTGATGTTATGTCTTTTATGAAAGTGTCGCTTTTGTTTTTCAAATCGTTTACAAGATGGTCAAAAGCATGGGCGTTGATTTTAATGTCTGTAAATCCGCAGAGAGTTCTTTGTGTAATTGCTTTTGCCATTGGTGTTTTGCATATTACATAGATATTCTCACGGATTGTTTCCTGCCAGAGAGATTCTTCGGTGGTAGTTTCGACAGGCTCAACTACCGTGCTGTTTTGCTCAATCATCGCAGAGCTTTGCTCAACCGACGCTGATTTTGCTTTCTTTGCCTGAAATATCGAGTAAGCACAGTAAAGAGGATAAAGTCCTGTCTTGGAGTTAATTTCAAGAATTTTTGCTTCGCTGTTGCCTAGTGTTTTTTCCGTTACGTCTTTTACATTGATAAAATGAGGCGGTTCGTTTTCCCCTAAAGGCTGTTCGTAATCTTTGTCGAAGAATGAATATCCTCCAAGACAGTCGCCCAAGTGCATATTCACTACACGCCACGGAGTCAAAACAGTTTCTTTGTCGGGATTTTTAAAGTACGAAAATAATTTCGCTATCTTTTTTGTCCGCTCCGTAACATTAAGCTTGTCCGCCGCAATAACAAGATTACGGATTCTTTTTCCGGCTGCAATAAAAACATCTTCATCGTAGTATTTTTCAAAGTCGGCAAAGTTTTCTTTTGTAACGCCACGTGGCATAAACTCTTGCCATGAAGTGTCGTCTACAAGTTCAACAAATTTTTTAAGCGTAATGTCTTCTGAAATCGGGATTTCATCTCCGTTTTTTCCTCTTGCTCCGTAAATCAAAAGAGGCATACGGATTGAAATTCCTCGTAGAATGCTTATGGCACTTTGCCTTTGCTTTTTTGCTTCCTGAAGTTTTTCTTTTAATGCCTGTTCTTCTGGTGTAAGTTCATTTTGCATCCGTTTTTCTGACTGCAATAAACTCTGCTCGTATTCTTCTGCTGTAAGTCCCTGCCTGTTTACATCAATTTTGTCACCGGCTTTGTTTGCTTTTGTCTGCCCGATTATCGCCTGCAATGCACTGAACTTTTCTAATTCAACTTTTGAAAGTTTTAAAAGTTCATCATTGTAAATGCCTGTATCGTCAAATCCTTTTGTAACGACACGCTCTGCATAGGCGGATTTTAACTGCTGAAGAAGGCTTGAAACTTTGTAAGGTTTCATTGTACTGCCTTCAATTCCGATTACAGGACAGAAATTTAAAAATTCACCAAGACGATTTTTATCATCAGTTTTTGTTTTTCCGGCTTTTGAATTCAGCGTTACGGCATCTGTAACCATCTTGAGAGTTCTGTCAGGTGCAAAATCAAAAACATAAGCACAGGTTTTGCATGACATTTAAGATCTTTTTTTTATGCTGTTGATAAATCGGTTTGATAATTTTTGTAGCGTTTCGTTTTATAATGGTATTTAGTTGATAATAGAAAAAAAACAAAAAAAATTATATATTAAGATAGAAAAAAAATGAGGAGTAATATGAACAATATAATTTCAGCAATTATTAATTTGGTAGAAAATCCTAAAATAGAATTGATTAGAAAAGGAAGCAGCCATAATCGTGCAAATAATATGGGCGAAGCCTTGGAAGAATATGTAAAAGATTTATTTGCAAATACTGTAGATATAGAAGATGAACAAATAAGAAATGCTGCAATCTCTGCAACTTTTTCCTATCTAGGCAATCAAAATAATCCTCCAGACAGTATGTTGCACGGAGGCGATGCTATAGAAGTAAAGAAGATTGAAAGCAAGAACTCAGCTTTGGCATTGAACAGTAGTTATCCAAAAGCGAAACTTTTTGCAGACAGTCCAATGATAAAAAAAGAATGTCGAGAATGCGAAAACTGGACAATAAAAGATATGATTTATGCAGTTGGTGTAGTAAATGTTAATAAACTTGACTCATTAGCTTTTGTTTA
>SAMEA104315438__coassemble_991_pt1 | contig 13679 bp, 19 predicted proteins | sample SAMEA104315438__metabat2_high_PE_006 | metagenome-assembled genome bin SAMEA104315438 (sample SAMEA104315438) | gut metagenome | biome: Monkey gut; feature: monkey-associated habitat; material: faeces | place: China | collected 2013 | reverse complement strand
AAAAACATCCGGGTGCTTTTCCCTGATTGCTTCCGGTACTTTTGATTCCTGACATTCTTCAATAATGAATCCGGCTGAAACAATGTCATTTATTAATGTTGAAACTGTCCTGTGATAAAGTTCATATTCGTCTACTACCCAATGAATAGTCCGCTTGCCTTCGATTCCGTAATTTCGCAAATTGGCATACAATCTTTCTCCGGTTTCAGTTCTTGTATATCTGTCAAAAGTTCCATCGTACGCTGTGCTTATCGGGTGAGACATTGAAAAAACGCATTTGCCGTTTTCATTCAGGTGATTATAAATCTGCTTCATAAGCCTGCCGAAATTTTCTACATAATCAAATGCCAATGAACTTGTGATGACATCAAACTTTTGCTCTAAATCATCCAGTTCTTCAAAAGCCATTTTTCTGTATTCAATATTTGATGCACAATTATTCTTTCTTGCATACGCTAACATTTTTTCTGAAATATCAATTCCAAGTACAGACAACGCACCCATTTTTGAATATTGAAGCGCATGCTGCCCCATTCCGCATCCTATATCTAAAACTTTTTTTCCATACAGTTCAGGCATCATTTTTAATATTATTGGCGTTTCAATAACATCGTTAAAGTTGATTTTGTCGCTGCGTATTTTCTCAAAATTTTCATAAAACGAATCATTATCATAAATATTTTGTTTTGACATTCTGTGCCTCCTATTCTCCCATCGTCTTTATCGGATACGTTGCTAAATCATTTTCTACTATACACACAAATACTGATTTTTCGGCCCTACAAGCTGGAAATTTACTCTTACACATTACGGGTTACATAATGTTTCACTTCTTTCGACGGATTGGCAAGTTCGGTTTTAAAAAATTCAGGATAGTATTTTTTATTGTGATCTGCTCTAATCCATACCAAACGCTCCTTATTCCCATCCTCTGTAAAACTGTTACAAACAGGCTCAAAATCAGACGGTACCTTCATATAGAAAAAGAAAGAAAGCTCATGAACAATATTCCCTTTTTTAATCGATGTGTCTCCCGGAAAAAAGTTTTCATGAATAAAGCCAAGCCTGTCTATTTCCATTTTTACGCCTGTTTCTTCCCAAACCTCTCGCTTCACAGCTTCTTCCGCAGTTTCACCGAATTTTATTCTTCCACCTACAGAATACATATGGTCAAAACGGTCATTTTCTACCATAAGAAATTTATCATCTTTCATTATAATTGCACCTACTCGAATATTTAGAATACCCTCATCCATTTTTACACATAAATCGTGCTTCATTAATTTTATCCCTCCATAGAATTCCGTTTTTGCCTGATTATACTCCTTTCCAGCCTCAATTCCGTATTTTAAAAAGCACAATCATTTTTTCATTGCGTCTTAAGCAGTGATATATGTAGGTCAGGTGCCTTGATTTCATCATTATGTTCAAGTTATACCTGTCTTTCATATTCATCCCGTAAATACGTCAAATGCTCAACAATATTCGAGTTCCAAGGAATCAGCTTCTGTAAATTATCGCATGGAAAATTCTTGCACAATCCACAAAACTGTACTCCATTTTTACGAACGCAGGTATGTATCTTACATCTACCTGATTCTTTCCACTCTGGGACAACACCATCGGTCTCAATGCATCCTGGACATTCCCCTGCTATTTTCTTCGAGCACTTGACACAGCACTCTCCACAGGCAGTAATTGTTGTAAAATCAATCTTACAACCCTTGAATTCAGATAAGTCCATATCCTCCACCATTACCTTTCTACCGTCAACCATTCCCTTGTGAAGTAAAACAACCATCTCATTTTGTGCATTGTCTTGGCTGAAAAAGTATTTCCCACATTATTGAACGTGTATTTTACAACGGCTCCAGTTGATTGAAGAATCAAAATATCGCAATTTTATCACATTTTCAACATTTTTGCGATTTATAACCGCAAAAGTATTCTAATTTTTATTTAATTACGGTTTTATAAAGTGGAAGTTACTCAAGCCATTGGATGAACGCTGTTTTTTCAGTGCTGTTATATCCAGCATTTTCATAAAATCTTAATGTACTTACTTCCTTTGAACCCGTCAAAAGCATTATTTTATAACAGTTTGTTTTTTCTGCAATTTCTTTAGCGTAGTTTAAACACTCTGTAGCATATCCATTTCCACGATAGTCTGCATGGGTAACCACATTTTCAATAAATGCATAGGGTCTGATATTTCTTGTTAAATTAGGAATAATCACACATACGCAAGAAGATACTATCTTATCATCTACAATCTTAACTATAATATGGTGATTTTTATCCTTAATCATAGCCTCCCATGTTTTATATAAATGTTCTGTCATTTCCGGTATAGTTTTCTCATGTAAATGCAAATATAATTCTAATAGTTCATTTAATTCGTCTTCATTAATTTCCCTAACCATCATATCTCCTTGCACTCTTAAACAATATTGCTATATTCCCGTTTCAGTTCATCCGCTAAATATGCGTCACTCATGCAGTGCATATCCGATATGCCGTCCCGTATCAACCGATAAGTTTCGGAATGGTAGAAAAAATCCAATGCCTCATTCAATGAAAGTCCCTGCTGTTTTGCAAAGTTCTCGATGATACGACTATATTTTTTTTGAAGTAAAATCGGATTTGCCGTCATAGTTTTTCACTCCCTTCAAAATGCAGCAAAGACAGTGCTTTTTCTGTACGAAAACAGCTTTGCAGATTCGGCTTTTCATAACGCAACCGATCGATAGCTTCTGCTTTATCAATCAATCCGTCAAAGAACAGTTCCACAGTATTAAATACCTTATCATTAGCAACACCGCCAAGTACAAGGTCATAATCCGTCATATCTTTTCCACTGCGACAGACCAGAATAAAATCAAGCCATTCCTCCGAATAGGAGTCAAATTTTAAGACTTTCAGTTCAGATTCTCGGCTCTCATCATATTCATATTTTGAAATAATACCGTCTTTTCCTCGTTGTTTGAATTTTCCACACCACTTTGCAGCCTGCTCATACAGCGGTGTGACATAAAATCCTCGCCCAAAGTCTACGTTATGACGGGAACGAACCAAATCAGGCTGTGCGATTTCTAAAAAAGAACCATGGTAAAGAATCATATTTCCACCCCCTTTTCTCTCATCACATCAAGGAGGTCATCTACGATATATTCCCGGCTCTGCGTATGCAAAATTTCGTATTCTGGCACAATATAACCGTTCAGAATATCACTCTTTTTGGTAAATGCATGATAAACGCGGTCCGCATTCACCCCCAACTTTGCCGCAACATTTTCAATGCAGAATACGGCAAATTCAAGTTCATTAGAATTTTTAATCTTCTCATCTGCTATCATACGCAAGCCCTCCTTTACTTTATTTTAGCCAAAACATCTTGTGCCTGCAAAGCGGTCAATTTCTTTTGAATCTCTTTACATCATTCTGTCTGACTATATTTCCATTGTATCACAATTCATAATAATTATGACGTGTTCTTCCGCTCGGCAAGTTGGAATTTGTCTATTTCTCCATAATAAAATTTGTTAATGATATTCCCTTTCTTATAATTGTTTGTTCCCGGATAACTCTATATCCTCGATGTTCAAAGAATGTTCTGGCAGTAATAGATGAATGGGTGGTGATTTTCTTTCCGCTCGCTGAATATTCCAGCTCATCACAAATCGCAGATGGAATTCCTTTATGCTGATGATCTTTATGAAAAAATAATCTTGCTAACTGGGCACAGTCTGATGTCATATATTCTCGGAGTTGCATTTATTTCTCCTCAAGTTAAAAATTTCTACTCTGTAAACTGGAATTTATACCTGTAAATCTCCCACAGAATATAATGTTGCTTTGCCCTTAATGATTACTCTGTCCCCCTTCATCTCGCACAAGAGTTCACCGCCTCTTTCAGATGCCTGATATGCGTGAAGTACTTGTTTTCCAAGATGTTTCGTCCAGTACGGTGCGATCATACAGTGCGCCGAACCGGTAACAGGATCTTCATTTACCTTTAATCTGGGCGCAAAAAATCTGGATACACAATCATATTTTTTACCGGGAGCCGTCACGATAACACCATGTTCGTGTAACAAGGCTACCTTGTCGAAATCAGGTTTCATATTATGAATGACTTGCTCATCCTCATAAACCAACATCAGTCTGTCATCGATGTATGCTTCGGACGGTGCAATTCCAAAAGCTTCTACCATCAGATTGGTTATTGCCGTTTTATTGCATTGAAGTACGGGAAAATCCATCACAATGTAATCGTCGTCTTTTTTAATGAATAAGTCACCACTCAAGGTATGAAACACAATCCGTTCCGATACCATTTCATAAAAGTGAAACAACACATACGAAGTAGCAAGCGTTGCATGACCACACAGCTTTACCTCGCTACCCGGTGTAAACCATCTCAAATCATACCCATCATTTGTTTTGACCGTGAAGGCTGTCTCGGAAAAATTGTTCTCTTTAGCAATCTGCATCATCAATTTGTCTGGAAGCCATTTCTCCAATACACATATTGCAGCCTGATTTCCATGAAATAAATTTTCTGTAAAAGCGTCAACAATATATTGCTTCATACTTTTCAATCTCCTTGTTCTCTTATAAATACCGATTTTACGCTTTCTTAATCGGATGTCTAATTACGGTTTTCCATTTCTCTGGAGCAACCTTTCTTGCATCAGACATATAAATCTCGTGGTGCAATCTATCTTTGTTAATATCATTAACATACCCATTTTGTTCTAAATAAGCATCCATAAGAGCAACGGTTGCTGGCTCGTCATCAAAAGAACCCAGATGCATAATTTGAACGCATAATCCTTCATCAATCGTACGATACTCTGCTGATGAACAATCGAGTTTCTTCTTTTTGGTCGCTGTTTCTACTGCCCAGTCAAAATCGGCTTTAGAAATGAAATCAGGCAAACGAATAACAGAAATCCAGTTGAAAGCAGATTTATTTGTATAATCTACACCCACGACATCATCTTGCCACCAAAAGCCTTCGAGCGGCGGAACAACATACTCGAAAAAGCCTTCAATTTTATAATCGGTCTTGTAACTCATTTTCAAAGTGTATGCAACAGCGTACAACACACTAATTGCCTGCTGATACGCCCCGCCTTCTTCATTCGGATTGCCTTTACCTCTGACCGCAATATAATTTGCCTTAGGAACATTTACAATCTCCGGTTTATTCTTAGGCATATAAAATTCTTTATATTCTTTCTTAAAGTCGAAAGCCATAATATCCTCCAAGAAATATGGTTTGTTAATTATTTCGCATCTATTTTACGAAAGATTTTTGCAACTTTCATCAATTATTTCTTTTGCACGATGCAAGACTGGCAGTTCTCTGTTTGCTATGAGTTTTCCCAATTTTGTATTCGCTCTGTTTTCATACTCTTGAACGGCTTCTTTATCTTCAACGGAATTTCCTGTTTTTTCTTATTAACCTTAATTTTTTACACCATTCAATAATAACCACCTATGATCAAACATAATTTGTGATTCTTTATTATACGGTGAAAAACCGGTTTTACTACCACCTGCCAACTCAGCTTTCATCAAATTGGTTATCTCTTTTTGCACGTTTTCCGGAGTTCCAGTCAGTTCCATCCAGCTTTTTAGATTCACAGGCACCAGAATGGTTTCTTTACATTGCAGTATGAAATCTTTCTTGAACATTTCTTCAAATTCTTCCCTGCTGAGAATTCTGATGTGCGAAGGATCACGCATTTTCTCAATCCTATCATCCATTTTTCGTAAATCTTCTTCGACAGCTTCCATATCCCAAATCACCAGTTTTCCGCCTTTTTTCAGGACACGTTTCATCTCGCCAAAGGGTTTCTCGGGATTGACAAAATGATGGAAAGAAAGCCTTGTGACCACCAGATCAAAACTTTCTGAGTCGTATGGAAGTTCTTCTGCATTCCCTGTTTGAAAATAAATGTTTTTAATCTGGCTTTCTGCTGCAAGTTTTTTTCCTTGTGCCAACATTTCTTCAGTCAGATCCAGACAGGTAATATCCTTTACGAAAGAAGCCAGCGCCCTGCCGCAAATACAGGTTCCGGCAGCCACCTCCAAGTCATGTTCCGTTTTTTTTGCCCCAATTCGTTTCATCAGATAATCGGTATATTCCGTTTTTGACATATGATAAGCAGAAAACTTTTCAGCCTGTTTTTTGAATGATTTTTTGACTGTATCGTTGTGATTAATTTTAAGTGACTCCATTTTCTTTACACCTTTTCCAAATTCCGATTTATTAGCTGAATCATACTATGTTGCAGATAAATGATCCCTACCGATACATTTGTTCTCACGCTTCCAAAGAGTTGTTTTAAAACTTCTGTTTTTTCTTAATTCCTTCATAATTTCCACCTGCGAATTCGTCTGTTGTAAGCACATACTTTGGATAATTGTCATGTATTGCAAGAAGCCGGTCGTATTCTCGTTTGCCCATGTCTAACAAGATAAAATGTTGTCACCTATGCCTCGTCTTTTTTTGATTAATTGTAATAATTTAGTATCTCTTTTTATCATAATTTCATTAAAATAATCTTCCGTACTATACTTCGAATTAGTATCAATTGCCTCGTCCAAATATACAAATCTAAGAACAAATCCAGACTCTGCTTCATAATCATCCAGATTCTGTTTTGTAAGCACTTTCTCCGTCTTGCATAAATAATAAAAATTTTCCTGTTCAAAAATAGTGTTTGGAGTAGTATTGCTTTTTTGACGGCGCAAAACACTTCCAAATTCCTCTATCGATTCAGGAATAACAACCAATCCTGTTTCTTCCCTGACTTCACGGATAAGTGCTTCTTTTTTATTTTCTTCCTCATGAATTCCACCGCCAGGAAATTTGTAATATTTCTCTTTTTGGCTATAAACAAGAGCTATTCTTCCACAATCATCAAAAATTATCCCTCTCGCTGATGGTCTGCAAAAAACATTATCCTTCAAGTCATAATCATGCAAATCTATTTCAAATAACCGTTCCATGGCTGGTCTCCATATATAAATATATAGTCATTGTCAAACTCAAAATTCTCCTTATCTTGCGGCTGAACATACCTGATTTCCGTCATTTAATTTACCTCGTAAAGTTCCGCTTTGCTTAAATTGCGTTGTTCCTAAAATCTTTCATCAATTATTTCTTTTGCATAGTTTCCTGATAAATTTTGATTCACCAGTTTCATTTTAAGAAATCATTTATCATTGTAGGCATAACCAAAGTGAATAGGCGGCGCAGTTACGGATATGTAAATAAATTCAGTATCTCCATTATTCAGCAGACCGTGAATATCTTTATCAGCAAATCTTACAACATCTCCAGCTTTAAAATCCATTTCATTGTCATCAGCAAGCAGAAGTTTTCCAGAACCTTTCGTTGCATACCATATCTGCTCAGAGGCTGCATGAGTATGTCTTGGCTGAACCGCTCCTTGCTCAAGATGAACTTCTGTGATTGTTACACGTTTGCTTGAGGAATTGTCCGGATTAAGAAGCTGCCGTGAAACAACACCTGGATTAGACAGCGAAATTATTTCTTCTGCATTTATAAATTCCATGTATCATCCTTATTTGTAAAACTGATTCTATATATTTTTTTCATTCATAAAAGCCGTCTTTTAAACTGTATTTCTGTGTACAAGCAAATGCTCCTTGCTGTTTATAAAATTTTTGTGCTTATGCTGGTGTTTTTCTGAATCTGCAAAATGGCTGTGAATGTGCTCATGCGTGATAATATGAGTGTGAGTTGTTCCGTTGTGCGTATGGCAGATTATATGTCTGTGGCTATGGATATGATGTTTTGTCATTGTGTCGTAAACAACAAATGCACTTCCTGCCAGCATGATAATTAAAGCCGCAAAATATGCCACAGAAAGAGTTTCGCCGCCAACTGCAAACGAAAGAAACGCCCCGATAAATGGACCAACTGCATAATATGCGCTTGTCTTTGCCGCGCCTAAATATTTCTGAGCCTTTGTGTAAAGGAAAATGCTTAATCCGTAAGCAATAAATCCCAGCAACATCGTCAAGAGAATGTATCGCATGGCCGGAAGTTTTTCTCCGGCAATCATTGCAATCAAAAAAGCTCCTCCGCCGGAAAAAAATCCTTTCAGAAGCACAATTTCATAAGCGCTTTTGTTTGAAATCTGCCTTGCACAGTTATTTTCAAGTCCCCAGCACATGGTAGCCAAAATAACAAACAAAGAACCGCGGGAAAACTGCAAGCTTCCGTTTCCATCAAATGAAAGAATTATGCTTGAAAGCGTTATCAGTGCAATAGCCGTCCAAAGTTGTTTTGATACAGATTCCTTGAATATAAAAAGCGCAATAAGAGTAGTCGCGACAATTTCAAAATTGCCGAGCAATGAAGCGTTAGCCGCCGAGCCAATGCTGATGCCAACCATAAGAAAAATCGGAGCTAGTATATCAAGCGCAATCATGCTGATTGTATATGGCAAATCCTTTCGCGAAAGCCTCTCGACCGCAGGCTCTTTTTTTATGTGGAACAGATACATAAGTCCAACGCCAAGTCCCGCGCCTAGATACAAAAAAGCCGCCATAAATGTTGCCGGCACATTTTGAAGCAATACTTTTGAAAAAGGCGTATTTACCGCAAAAAACAAGGCGGCAAGCAACGCACATAAAACTGCTGCTATATTTTTATTTTTCAATATTTTCATCTCTATAATTCCTGATTTATAAAACTGATTCTATAATTAAAAGTTTTAACATTTTTTCAAATTTATCATCCAGTTCTTTCCATATAAATACAGAATCTTACCGTTTACTTAACTGATTAAAAAGATCACTACCCAACATTTTCAATGAAGTCCTTGCAATTTCAAGCATAATCATAATCATATCTTTATCATTCCAATGCCCACCTTCACCTTTCGTATAGATAGAAGCAGCCTGCAACATAATATTGATGCCTTTACATTTTACAAATCTGTTTTCACAAAGATTAGTATTTATTGGCATTCCAAAGTTTGCTGCCGTCAATCTATCTAGTCTATTTAATGTGCCATCATTATATACCAAAGTCACTTCTCTACCATCAGGTCTATTAACAGTTACATTTTGTGTTAAGAAATTAGAACCTTCTAAAAATAGAATATATGGAAAATATCGTTCTGAAAGCATAAAATTTGCAATTTCATTTACATTTTTATAGGCTCTTTCAATTGCATTTCCAGCAGCCATGAGATCTTGATTATTCTTCTTTCCAACAAGTTTTCCAGCTTTTATATTCTCAATATCTTTTCCTTGATGTTTAGCCTCTGATACTAAAACAACTCGCCAATTTCCATTATCATCTTGCACTTCAATAAGTCCACCGTCCGGACGAATACTTGCACTTTCAACAAAAAGCGTTTGACCAAGATATGTATCAATTTTTTGCAAAGCTTCATTTATCTCTTTTTTTGATAAGTCTTTCCTGTATCGAAAAGTTAGCATAGGAAATTCATATTCAAGCTGCTTTACAACAAAAAGAGAAGTATTTCCAACTTCTTTATCATGTATTTGAGCATCTTTATGAAAAATTGTAATAGGTCCTTGTCCCTCTTTTTGTTGTTCCGTCAATCTATTAGACTGCCCTTTTTTCATAATATCAATTCTCCTTATAATGCATTAAAAAAATCATCTATATTTAGAATTTTTGTATAATTTGTGCTTTGCCCCAAATTACGCATCAAATCAAGATGTCTGTTAAAATAATCAATAGTAGTTTTATCACTATCACATAATAAACAATGTCTCCCTTCTGTTATACAAACTCGTCCAACAGTTCCACTTCCTGCAAAAAAATCAAGAACAACAGAGCCTGGATAAGATAGAGCTTTTACAAAACGATCAATAATTTCAACTGGCTTTTGTGTCGGATGTCCAACACGTTCTTTACTATTACCATTTAATCTGTTTATTTCCCATACATTAGTTGGATTCTTGCCTTTCATCGTATTTTCAGGATTCAGCCTTTTATCTTTCAAAGCAGCTTCAAGATCTTTTTCAGAATATGGTTCTCTAACAGAATCTAAATCGAAATAGTAATCATTAGATTTTGTCAGCCAAATAGCTTCTTCATGTCTATTAGCAAAATATCTATGAGCAGACATACCGTTTTTATATCGCCATATAATTGTATTTATCAATTTAAACTGCGTATTATTCCGAACATAATGAATAATATCTATTAAATCTCCAGATTTTACATCTCTAAATTGAATTCCACCAAAAATAACCATACTTCCAGTTTTTGAAAGTACACGATACGCTTCATCAAGCCACTTTGCTGCCCATTCAATATAATCATCATAAATATCCCACCCAGCAAGAGCAAGATTATACGGAGGATCAATACAAATCAATTGAACCGACTCATCAGGAAGCGATTTTAAAAAATCACAGCAATCTTCTATTCTTAAACAAACCATCGGTTTTTCAGGAACACTAAAATCTGATGCTGTTTTATATTTTAGAGCCTTATCTTTACGCATTTTGTTCAAAGACATAAGAGCATGATTATGATGTGATTTATTATGTATAGCCATATTTTATTATATACCTCTTTTAAATTTTCTATTTCTATTCTTTTTCAATGCAGGCGGCAACGTCATTTTTTACATCGGCGAGGGTTATTTCTGAAAGTTTTTGTTCCATGGCAGCCTGGACTTGGGAAAGCTTTGAGTCGAGCACGTTGTGGATGTTGCGGCCAACCGGGCATTTTGGGTTCGGATTTTCGTGGAAGTGAAAAAGCGTTTCGTCCGGATTACATTCAACCGCCTTGTAGATGTCAAGAAAAGTGATTTTTTCAAGCGGACGTGTCACCGTAACGCCGCCGGTTCCCCTTGAAACTTCAACAAGTCCCGCCGCTTTCAGCTGCTGCAGAAGCTTACGGATTATAACCGGATTTGTTCCGATGCTTCCCGCCATAAAGTCGCTCGTCATCTTCTGGCCGGAAAAAGTGTCTATGCAGGCAAACATATGGATTGCCATTGTGAATCTGCTAGAAATCTGCATTTTTTACCTCAATGTTCAAAGAATAACAGAAGTTTGATGTATTTACAATTATTACAATGAAAGGTTTGTGCGGATTGACGGCGCCAGTGCGGACGCAGATTTTTTCATTCTGAATTGAACCGCCTGAAAAACTGAAAACGGCTGAAATTACTGCAAATTTTCTTCTCCCCACTTTGAAATTTCACAGACATCAGCGGCGCAGTTTCTTTCTATAATAATCTGGAGAAATAAGAATGTAATTTCAGAGAGAGAAAAGCCGGGTCGGGATAAAATCACTTTATAAAATGATGAAGAATTTTTCCCCTAATAGAGAATTCTTTTCCATGCACAACCAAAAACTTCTTGACAAATATGGGATTTATCATATATTTAAAGCATGGATATGTATGAAGTATACTTCTATGATTTACCAGATGGTTCAAAACCTGTAAAAGATTTTATGGATACTCTTGATGCAAAGATGTTTGCAAAAGTGGTAAAAACCATAAATATGCTTAAACAAATTGGACCTGCAATGCGGCTTCCATATTCAGAACACCTTGATGATGGTATTTTTGAAATACGAGCAAAACAAGGAACTAATATAACTAGAGTTTTATATTTTTTCTTTGTGGGTAAAAAAATCATTCTTACAAATGGATTTGTCAAGAAAACCCAGAAAACTCCAAAAAAAGAACTGGACTTGGCAAAAAAATATCGTGCTGAATACAAATCCAGAGGAGAAAAAAAATGACTGATTTTGATGAATATGTTGCCAATAAACTTAAAAATCCTGAATTCAAGGCTGAATATGATGCGCTTGAGCCTGAGTTTGCGATTATTCAGGCGATGATTGACGCACGGCGGGAAACCGGTCTTACGCAAAAAGAACTTTCCGAAAAAACCGGAATCAACCAGGCGGACATCAGCAAGCTTGAGCGTGGAAATGCAAATCCTTCCCTAAAAACATTAAAACGCCTTGCCGCAGGAATGGGTCGCACTCTAAAAGTTGAATTTGCACGAAATTAGAAACATTCACCTGCCATCAAAAAGCACAGAAAGCACCAGCCGAAGACTTTCAAGAGGAAATCTTACTTTTAAATATAAATAATGTTTTTTTATTAAAAATGCATTATTATTAAAATATGATAGAAACAATCGCAAAAGGTTTATTAATTCCATTTTTGGGAACGTCTTTAGGTTCTGCATGCGTTCTGTTTATGAAAAAGAATCTTAACGTAAAAATTCAACGTGCTTTAACAGGTTTTGCAGCTGGTGTAATGGTTGCAGCATCTGTTTGGAGTCTTTTAATTCCTTGCCTAGACCAATCTGAATCTTTAGGAATGGGAAAATTAAGTTTCATTCCTGCCGTTGTAGGATTTTGTCTTGGAATGTTATTTTTACTTTTACTTGATGCAATTACACCTCACATGCACATGAACAAAGTAAAAGATGGTCCAAAATCACATTTAAAAGACACAACAATGATGGTTTTAGCTGTTACAATTCACAATATTCCAGAAGGAATGGCTGTTGGTGTTGTTTACGCAGGAATGTTACACGCACAAACTCATATCACTGCCGCAACTGCACTTGCTTTAGCACTCGGAATTGCCATTCAAAATTTTCCAGAAGGGGCAATCATTTCTATGCCTTTGCACAGTTCCGGAATGTCAAAATCAAAAGCGTGTCTGATGGGAATTTTATCTGGCATTGTAGAACCAATTGCAGGATTTATAACCGTTCTCCTTTCAAATATCATAATTCCAATTTTACCTTATCTGTTAAGTTTTGCAGCAGGTGCAATGATTTTTGTTGTTATTGAAGAATTAATTCCCGAAATGTCAGAAGGCGAACATTCAAATATTGGAACAATTTTATTTATGATTGGTTTTTCCTTAATGATGGTTTTAGATGTCGCTTTAGGATAATTTTTTTTTGATAAATGATTGATAAAAATTCTCTACGAAAAAAAATAAAATCTCTTCTTCAGGAAAAAAAAGATGATTTTCCAAATTTGTCCGAAAAAATTTGCCAAAATATAATTTCCAGCGAAATTTACAAAAAATCAAACATCATTCTTGCTTACATGTCTTTAGATGATGAAGTAAATCTTTCCACCGTTATAAAAAATGCAATCCAAAATAAAAAATCAGTTTATATTCCAAAAGTGATTTTTCAAACTTGCAAGATGGATTTTTATCAATTTTTATCAGATGAGCTAACTCAAAAAGGAAGTTTTGGTATTCAAGAACCAAATTCTAAAAATAAAAAATTCGAAACAAAAAATTATGATGATTCAGTTTTGATTTTAATTCCAGGAAGAGCGTTTTCAAAAAAAGGAGAACGGCTTGGAAGAGGAAAATCGTATTATGATAATTTTCTTTCGATTTTAGATATAAAAAAAGTTATTTTTGCCGGTGTTTGTTTTGATTGCCAAATTCTAGAAGAAATTCCCACCGAATCTCATGACATAAAAATGGATTTTATTTTTTCAGAATCTTTTTCAAAATCTTTAAAATAATTTTTCAAAAAAATAATTTATATTACTTGACATAAAATAAAAAAAATTGTAAATTGTAACAACTTATTGGAGCGATACCAAAGCGGTCGTACTGGGGCGGTCTTGAAAACCGTTGATCTTC
>SAMEA104315438__coassemble_954_pt1 | contig 14371 bp, 14 predicted proteins | sample SAMEA104315438__metabat2_high_PE_006 | metagenome-assembled genome bin SAMEA104315438 (sample SAMEA104315438) | gut metagenome | biome: Monkey gut; feature: monkey-associated habitat; material: faeces | place: China | collected 2013 | reverse complement strand
TTATTCAGGTCTATGTTTTTAATTTACTACTGAAATTACTTTGTTTTTTGAAAAACAATAGTTTTAATCCCTTTATTCAGGTCTATGTTTTTAATAATGGATATGCAGTAATACATTGTGAAAGAAAGGTTGTTTAGTTTTAATCCCTTTATTCAGGTCTATGTTTTTAATTTAGTAAGAGACAAACAAACAAAAGAGGTATTCAGAATTGAGTTTTAATCCCTTTATTCAGGTCTATGTTTTTAATATAAAGAAGAAATAAAACTTCTTAAAAAACTTGTAAAGTTTTAATCCCTTTATTCAGGTCTATGTTTTTAATTATAAAATTGATTCTAAAGTTTGTAACCCTAGATTTAAATATGTTTTAATCCCTTAAATCAGGTCTTTGTTTTTAATTCGTTTTTGCGGTTGCAAATTCTGCTCCTAGTTTAGTTCGGTTTTAATCCCTTAAATCAGGTCTTTGTTTTTAATCGCTCTGCCGTTTGTGATGTATGCCCGTATCGCTCGTGATAGTTTTAATCCCTTAAATCAGGTCTTTGTTTTTAATTTCACGACATCACGCAAGAATATTGGCGGCATCCTAAGTTTTAATCCCTTAAATCAGGTCTTTGTTTTTAATTATAATAGTGGCAAACATAATAGTGGCAAACATAATAGTGTTTTAATCCCTTAAATCAGGTCTTTGTTTTTAATGAGGTAAAAAAAAATGGATATACCTTCTGGTATTTTTGGTGCAAGTTTTAATCCCTTAAATCAGGTCTTTGTTTTTAATTAAATATTTGTGTGTTGGTGAATATGGCGATGATTTTCAACGGTTTTAATCCCTTAAATCAGGTCTTTGTTTTTAATTTGGAACAGTGGTAATTATAATGATGGCTTTTTTAACACGTTTTAATCCCTTAAATCAGGTCTTTGTTTTTAATACTACCACATACAATATCTTTTATTGCAAGAAGTTGCAACGGCATTTTCGCAATGTTTGTCAGCAGATAGTGGTATTTTTTGATTTTTTGTCTGAAAAATCGCATTTTTATTTCTTTTATTCATCTTAAGTCCTTATATTATAAATAATTGTGCAAAAATCGCAATGTTCCTGCCTTTTCTGCGGATTTTTTCAAAAACAAAGCTTTGCGATTTTTTTGTCAAAGAACAAATCCGCAAATCCATTTCATTTTATCACAGGATTACAAAATCTTCATCCGTAATTCTGTTTTCCGCCTCAATATTTTTGCCGTAAACCTGCTTTTTCTGAAAATCTCGTTCGCAGACTTCAAAGAAAAGAACAAAATCTTCTTCAGCATCCATAAGTTTTTCAAGGCGGCTTTTTAGCTGTTCAATAGTTTCATCAGTTGCATCACTTTCAAAGACCGACTTCTGCACTCGCCATCCGTAGCTTTCCACGCATTTTGAAATTTTTGCGAGCCGCTTTGTGTTCCGTATGTCATAGACTATCAGCCAATGTTTTTCCGTCATTTTTCCTCTCCGGCGCGCTAAAGAATTTCAAAAGTTTTTGGAATGAAAATGTCGCCTTTTCCAAGCGATGTTGTTTTTGCCGCGCAGTCCTGGCACAGCGGATAAATCCTAAGGCTGTCCTCTTTTTTATCAAGGATTTTCAGCAGCGAGGATTTCAGCTCATCAAGCTGGGCTTTTTCCATTTCACATTCAAAAAACGAAAATTGAATTCTGATTCCAAAATTTTCCAGCGTCTTCGCAACCTTATGAAGCCGCTTTTGCTCGGCAATATCATAGCTTATAAAATAAATCATTTAAAATAATACGCCTTGTATTCAGTTTCTTCTCCGCAGATTACTCGCTTGTAATGCTGAATTTGCTGATAGATTATTTTTGTGTAAGAAATTTTCTGACCGGTTGGAGCATACAGAATCAGAGAATTCATTTTTGCCTCAAACGCAGAAATCACTTTTTTGATTCCGTCTTTTGTAAGAAGAATTCCGAATTTTGACGCTGAATTTTCATCCTCACCCAAAGTTGAATCCGAATCGCCTTTCTCATGTTCAATTTCAAGCGGAAAATCATCGCTTTCTGCAGAAAATTCTTTTTTTTCAAAATCATCCGGCTTTAAAGTTCCCAGGTTGAACAAAGCGCAGCAGACTGAATCGCAAACCGGCGAACGGAATTCTTCCATCAAGTCAAAAACCAGCGCATTTTTTCCGTAGTTCACGGCATGAAGATTTCCGCAGCAAGAATCCAAACCCTGGCTTTCAATCGCGCTTTCAACACGATACATCAAAAGCGTGTACAAAAAACTTAAGACAGCGTTAACATTTGTGCGGGGCGGATTTTTACTGCGGGTTTTGAATTCCGCCCAGTCATCCTGAAGATTGAATTTGAAAACCTCAAAGTATTTTCGTGCGGCAATTCCCTCGTAGCCGCGAAGATTGTCTATATCATCAGATTTTTCGGCATTTGAAAGAGTATTTTTCACAGCATTTATGGCATTTTCAACAGCTGCGCTTTCAATTGAATTCTTGCGCTTGATTCTCTGCATAAAACTGATTTCGTTGCGGATTTTTCCTGTAACAATGCTTTTTGCAATTTCAAGAGATTTTTGCGGATTATCAAGAATCCGGAACTGCTTCTGCCGCAGAAAAATATTTTTTCCGTCGCCAAACGAAAGTTTTCCATTGAACCGTCCGTTCGAGGAAAGAAAAGTTGTCCCGATTTTATATTTTGTAAGAAGCCGCAACGCATCAGCTGTGATTGAAACTTTTCCGACCAGCACAAGATGCTCCGTCTTGAACGGAAAAAGAATCGTGCTTGTTCCGTCCGGCTGTGAAAACACAATCGTTTCGTCTTTCTTAGAAAGTTTTCCGTAATCAGATAAAATGTAAATCTCCGCCATTATTTTACTCCGAAAAAACAATGAGAATGTACAGATAATAAAAAACTTTTATTTTATTCTAACCAATTTAATGCTTTTTCTACGATTTTATTATACCACTCTTGTTCACTATTGCTATCAAAAGCTACCGTTTTAGAATATTCAAAGAAAGATTTTACTTTTTCTGGATTTGGAGTGTATGAAGCTTTAAAGGAATCTTCCAGCATTTTTTTAAATACATTTAAAGGCAAAGGAACAATAACTGATTTTCCGCCATAATAAGAAATATTTGTATGATAAAGCATATAAAAATGCGCGATACAAGCTTCATTTATTGCAGGTGCAATAAAAAGACCGTAAGTTTCTCTGCCTGTTTCTCTTTTCAATTTGCCTAAATGTCGAGAAACGGGTTCACTTTCTGTTTCATATTGCTTTTGCCCGCTAGTCATCGTGACTTCAACAATTAAATCAAAATCATCGTAGTCACATACAATGTCAGCCATATTGCCCTGCGCAGTAGACATAGGGTTTCCGAAATCATCAAATTTCAGGTTAGCCTTTATATTTCCGCCGTCAAGCATTGTCATTGCACGCCAAGTATTCCATTCAAGCATAAGCGGAACATCTGAAAGCTCATTGTTTCTTTTTGGAATCAAGTCAAAAAGATTCTGAATATCATCATACTGTCTGTAGTCCTTGATTTCGGCAACCTGCTTTCTAATTATTTCATTTTTCTTTGCAAGAATTACATCATCAGGTTTGTCTTTAAGTTCAGGAATAGAGAGATTTTCATTGATTTTCTCTTGCGGAAGTTCGGCTTTTAATTTTTCCACCAACGCCTTTTTGTCATCTGTCAGAAGTTTTGGAAGCTCATAATTGCCAAGATATTCAACGTATTTTTCTTCATCATCAATAAAGACTGGATTTCTATCTACATTTTTTAGTATGAATTCAACATCGGTCTTTTTCTCCGGCATAATTGAAAGAGATTTTCCGATTTTAGAAATTGAGACTAGACCTGTTGCACGCAGATATCTTACACAGGCATCCGCATAATCTCGCATATTGCCGGCTTTCTTGCTGAAAAATTCCTTTGCATTTTTAGTTACGCTTTCTCTTGTAGAAAATTCGCCTGAATCAATTTCTTCTTTGTAGATTTCTTGAAGTTCATTATAAAAATAATTCTGTTTAAATTCTTTATATTTTTTTGAAGTGAGTATGCGTTGTTTTCTGAAATTTTCTATTTTTTCAACAACTTCATCAAATTTCCTGTAATCAGTAAGCTGCAAACCGAAAATCACAAGCTCGTCAAATTTCAGTATTCCCAAATTATGTATAAGACGAAGAATTTCAAGATATGGCTTTACAAAAAAATCAGCAGCTTTTGCCGATGGCTTATGATAAGGCGAAGGAATTTGGAATTTCAAAAGCTGACGCAAAAAAAGCTCTTCTGTGCGTTTTGCAGAAATAAGTTGTTTTCCTGCAGGAGTAAGATTTATTGAAGGTGTAAGAGTGATGAAGCCTAATGATTTTGGCGCTCTATTTATTCTGTCGCGTGCACTGAAATCAGGAGAATTTTCACCTGTGCCATGAAAAAAGTTTTCATCACGCAACAGCTGCATAAATTGAACTTGCGTTTGAACATTCCATTTTTTTCCTGAAAAATTCTTTGCAAGCAAATCAATTTCTGGAATCATCTTTTCCGGTGTTCGTGGAGAAGTTGTCATAAAAACAACTTTACTGTCAATTGACTTTGCCAAACTCTACTCCTTATAGTTTGCAATTAAAATATGTGTTGCGGCGGCTTTAAATCTGTTCTTTATATTTACTGCATAACTTTTTTCATATTCATCAATAATCATGTTTCCGTACAATTCTTCAGTCAGCGGAGTTCTTCCAATTACCAGAAGAGTTTTGCACGGCAAATTCTTAAAATCTTGTGCAAGTTTTCTATGTGCCTCATCATTGAAACCATCTTTATATTCTTCATTTCCATAGTCAGAAAAAACACAGTCGTATGGAGGATCTAGAAAAATAAAATCATCCGTTTCTGCTAAATCAAATATTTTTTTGTAGTCAGTATTATAAATCTCAGCTTTATTTAAAAGTACAGAATGTTCTTTTGTCACAAGAGACGTGTTCAAATGCTTATAACGTCCGTATGGAACATTGAATTCGCCTTTTGAATTGTAGCGAATCATACCAGAATATGCCGTTTTGTTTATAAAATAATATAAAAGTGCATCAGAATATTTTTTTTCAGATAAGCCATTGAACATATCTCGAATTGAATAATAAAAATCCTCGTTTTTATCTTCAACATGCTCAGCTGGATTCCTTGCTTTCAATGATTCAAATGCAGCTCTGTTTTTTTCGTATTCTGTTTCAACTTCATCAAGTTCTTTTCTTAAATTCTGATAATCTGACTGAACACCTTTGTAAAAAGAAATCAGTTTTTCATTTATGTCATTCACAACCGCTTTTTCAGGTTCAAGATAAAAATACAATGCGCCTCCGCCAAAAAAAGGCTCAATATATCTGCCTGAAAATTGAGGAATATGTTTTTGAATATTTGGAATTTCTTTTGATTTTCCACCACGGTATTTTATTAAAGGTTTCACTTAAAAAATTATATCAATGTTTTGAATTTCTGACTATATAAAATACAGGTTTTATATTATCGTTAACTTATTAACATTTTAAGCTGTTTCTTGCTATTCAAAATAACGATATTCCTTAAAGCAGACATGCTCAAAAATATATTCACGGTGAACAGTTTCTCCGCTGCGGGTTTCCTTGGCAATCCGCCTTGTTGTAGCATAAATCGGAACAAGACCGTTTTTTAGGGCAAAATCCGCCAGAGTAAAAGTTGAGCCAAACTCGCCTTGAACTATAAAAAAGTCGCCGCGCTCCGCATTGCGTTTTAGCCAGGAAACAACAGACGCAATTATATCCGCATTTGATTTTTCCGGCGGAATTTGCGACCACAGAGTTGAAAGAGATTCATCCGGATAAACAACTTCTGTAGAACCGAATTTCTGCTTCAGCTCATCCAGCTGCTTTTGAGTAAGAATATGATTTAAAAGGCAAAATGTTCTGGGCATAAGATAACTCCAATAAAAAGTCAATGAGGAAGTTTCAACTTCAGATTTGAGTTCCGTCTTTTATGTCAATTCCAAATTCTTTGGCACGGTTCAGCGGAGTTTCTTTATCAATAATGCTTTTTGTGTATAAATGTTGCTGAATATATAATCCAAATTTTGACTTAATAATTGCCTGTAATTTATAAAGAGCATCATTTAAAACTTTTTCACCTTCTTTGCCGTCCACAAAACTCTTGCACTCTATCACATGAAGCTTATTGTCTTTATCAAGATAAATCACATCAAGTTCATTTTTATCGTTTCCTTTTTGAATTTTAACATTTAGGGCAACATTTTTTTCATCAACATTATGATACTCATTGCAAATTTTTTGATAAACAAATTCTTCAAACCAGCCGCCCGTTATATAACGAATATCTTTTAGCATAACCTTATGAACATCAAATCCAAATTGTTCAAGTAGAGAAATCATATTTTCTTTTGTCGCCTCAGGATTGTCTATTTTTGAAAATTTTGAATCTTCTATTTCTGTAAAATCTAAAAAATCTTTGCGTTTATAAATATTTTTAAACCAGCTATTGTTTTGCAAAGCATTCATTCCTTTAATTTTTTCCCGGTTTTCATTAACAAGCAGCTCATAAACTGATTTATTAAAATTCCAGTCTTTTACACAATTATTATCATATCTGGAAATAATTCCATGTGCTGTCAAATATTCTTCCAATGTAAGAACCTCAAACACATCATATTTTTGCTGAACGGGATAAAGCTGCTGCAGTGATTTTCCAATTGCCTGGTAATAAATTTCTATATTTTCTTTATTATGAAAAAATTGATATACAGCCAAAGACATTAATTTTGTTCCGCCGGTAATATTCACAATAAAATTCTTATATTTATGATTTTCAAAAAAAGATTTTAATACATTTTCGGTTTTTGAAATGTCATTTTCATCTGTCAAAATTGTATTTTCATAATTAATAAAATATTTTAACCCTTTCAAAGCGTTTTTTATACATTCGGATTTTTGCCTTTTTTCCATCGCTTCTGTAGAAATAAAAAGGACAGTAATATTTTTTGCGTATTTTTTATAGAACCATTTGATAAACTGAACATTTGGTATTGTTTGCTCACTTACAAGATTTACAAGAATTGTATCTGTCATAAATTTGCCTCCAAGTCAATTTTTTTTATCCTATATCCGCCTGTTTTGTTTGAGCCGACATATTCAATTTTATTCTCTTCTTTGAGTTTCTTTATGCGGCGTTCTACAGTTTTTTCAGGAATATCAAGCTCTGCCGAAATTTTAGGAACTCGGCAACCAGGATTTTGTCTTATAAAAGCAAGCACATCATTTATTCCCTCATTTATTCCCTCATTTATTCCCTCATCAGCACTATAATTTTTATATAAAGGCACTATAATCCTAAACATATCGCCGTCAATAAATTCCGGATGAACATTTTTTCCCGAATAAAGAGGAACATATTCATTTAATTTTCTAAATCCGGAGCCAAGTTCCTCTGAATATGTAATTTCACGGAAAACTTTTGAAATGCTCGGATTTTTCGGGAACGGCTCAAAATTTTCTTCTGTCATTTTTAAGAAAGTCCTTTTACTTCTCTTCTTCATTTTCTACAGTACATTTGCACCAGCCCATTGGAAGATACTGCCCGTTGTAATTCAAGACTGTCCGGGATGTGCCAGAAGGCATAACTTTACCTTTTTTTACAGGAGTTTTAGGATTTCTAAAATCTTTTCCAAATGTAACATATTCTATTTGAGACCATCTGCCAACTCTTAACAGAAATTCATTTTCACTATTTTCTGGAATAGCATCAATAATTTGCTTTAATTCTGAAATCTTATCAACTTTGTCATAAGCAGCTTGATAAAATTTTTTGTATTCTTCATTAAACTGCTTCTTAAAAAAGAAATTACAAGCAGAAATTATTTCTTTCAAGGAGATTTGAAAATTTATGCAGAACCCATTATTTAACTCAATATTCTGTAAGTCCTCATTAATTCTAATAAGAAATTCAGATAACGAGAATTTGCAGTCAGCTAGTTTTCCAGAAATTGATTCTGCAATTATCTGCATAGATTCTGATTGAAGCTCATTTTTATGTCTGTCAATTTTCAAATTCTCCATCTGTCCTACAAGCTGTGTCTTACTAGAAAAATCACAATCCGTAATTTCTATGCATCGAAACGGATCTAGTTTTGCATTATCAATATCTTTTACTTTCAACATTGACAATGCTTTAGCCTGAATTTTATCATCATATTTTCCAGCTTTTCTAAAATCTTTTTGCTTTTCATTATTTGCCATTTCTAAAAGGTCATCATAAACTTCTTGTGGCAAATCTTTTAACAAGGCTTTATTCAGAACAGCTGTTCTTATAGCACCTTTTATTGAACTTCCAGGAATATATGGTTTTGTTTCGTGATGAAGTATCTGATTAACTTCCAGGCTGTTTTCAAAAAGCCCTAACTTTATCTTTTTTGAATATAAATCAAAAAAACTTTGCGTAATTCTTGAATCATAATCTATACCAAGATAAAAATACTTCTGGAAAAAAGCGGCAAGAGCATTTATGTTGTTTTCATCAGATGCTTTCTGAAGTTCTTGTTTTTGCTGGGAACTTCCTGAACTTAAAATTGAATCAATTATTCGGTCAGAAGAAAATTTTACGTAATTCTTTGTTGAAGAATTTAACGTATAATCAATAGGCAAAGTTTTTCTCCTGTTCCAATATGCACAGCAGTCAAGGGTTCTATTTTTATTTTATAAATTTGTTTCATTCATCTTCTCCTATAGGAACAACTGGCGCAAATCCAGACTGGCAGATTCTTTCATCTGAATGAACATTTTGAATTAAGTTTCCAATGAATTTCAACGGTTTTTCTGATTCAAAAACTGCTCCCTCATCAAAAAGAATAGCTGTCTTTTTATAAGGACTCATTGAAGCTGCAAAAGCTCCTCCAATTCTTCCAGAGCGTACAAAAGTATTTGCGCGAAGTGAATTTTCAGTTATATCAGAAAAATCTGTTGTGAATGGCGACAGTGCCACATATTTGTTTGAATGAATTTTTGTTTCCACAGGAACAATATTTCCAACAGCGACTTTTCCTTTTCCAGTTGATGAATCCGCCCCATATCCATTTTCAAAAGCCCAGCTCAAAAGCTGTTTTATGCGCTCTGATGAATAGGAAGACAAAACGTACAAATCAAAATCCTGACCGCTGAACCAAAGTTCTTCTGTTGCAAACAAATTTCCTTCTTCAACTGTGCCAGAAAATCTGTTTATAGAATTATGCATTGCCTGAACTTGTTCAAATCTGAAAATATTCGTTTTTCCAAAATCTGAAGTGCAGGAAAAATATTTTTCAGCAGAAACAAATTTTTCTTTTTTATCTTTTTTGATTTTTGAATATTCTTCCGCTGATAATTCTGATTTTCTTGCCTTATGTTTTGGATAAGGTTTGCATATAGTTCCCTTGGGAAATGCGGAAGAAACTATCAATGAAGGTTCGGATTGTTTTTCATCCGCAAGAAAGTTAGAAACAGCTTCTTCGCCCTCATGGTTTGCAATTCCCCAGATAATATGCCCCCAGATTGTATCACCTTTTAATGGTGTTATAAGCGCAGACTGCAATTTTATTGATGCCCTGTAAAGCTGCATAAAAACCTCGCTTATAATTCTACAGAATTATTATTTTCATCAACCAAATCTTTGAATTCAATCTGACCGTTTCCGCGGCTGCCTCCACCGCCAAGATAGTCATTCTGCAAGAGTTTAAGAGATTCAAGCACAACCTCTTTGAAATATCTGTTGTCCAAATCGCCGTTGTCGCCAGTGTCCAAGACACGGTAGGAAATTTCAAAGTCAAACTCAACTCCAGGAACAACGCGTTCAATAGGACGGGGATTTGCCTCTGCTGTGATTCTGTTTAAAGAGTTTTCATTTTTTTCTTCAACAATAGAACTGCCATTTCTAAATTTTTCTTTCCATTCTTCTGCTAAAACCGCATCACGGACAATCAAGCGTGTCGGACCTCTATCTTTTGTTTCGTCTGATTTCATATTTGCGCTGCCAAAAACTCTGCAGATTTCACATTCCGGTTTTCCGCATGAACATACTTTTCCACCAGAATCCTTTAGCTTGTCAAATTTCCATTCCATCAACGAACGCATTTTTCCTTTTATAGATGAACCAGGAATATAAGGCTCATGTGTAAATGGATTTCTGATAATCGGATTGTCCATCCCTCCAATTTCCACTTTATCGTTTCCGGCTCCAATATGAAGTCCTGTTTTTACAACAATTTTTCCTGAAAGTTTCTTTGTTTTTATTTGTTTCATAATTCAAAATCTCCTGTTCTGTTTTATAAAAGTTATCTGCAATTGCTTGGTGCTAATTCATAATAAAATCCATAGGCAGCCTCAAAAAGATTTACAAAAATATGATAATCTTCCTGCGTTTTTATCAAATCGATTCCAGAAGAAATAAAATGCTCCAGATTTTTATAAACACCTTTCTCTTCTGATTTTTGCTTTGCGGCACGTGCAACAGAATATGCAACTTTTGACTTTATCATTTTTATATATGGAAGCTGTTTTCCCCATTGGTTTTCTTGAAGTGTTAAAATCTGTTCAAATCTTTTTACTTCATCAAAAATCCTTCTAAGCTGAGTTGAAGTAACGCCAATGTCCTGCCCCTTTTTGTTTTTTCCTTTAAAAGATTTTGCAATATTCAATGCCATAGAATCAAATAAATTTTCATCTACTGTTTTTCCATCTGCCTTATAAAAAGTTTCAATCTTTACTGGTGCAGGAGTTTCTGATTTGTCTTCAAAAGAATTTGTTTTTTGAAATCCGCCGCCATTCTTGTTTCCAAAAGATTGCTGATTTCCATATCTTCCATCGTCACCCATATTTTTCCTCCAAATATTTATTTCAATTATCTATTCATATACAACGCATAGCTTACCGCCACACGTGATTTAATCATTGTTTCTGCATTTTCGCCAAACTTAAGAAGCCAGCGCTTCAATTCCGGATTCTTCACATTTCTTGAAAGAACATAAATCAAGTTGCTTTTCCAGATTCTATCTTTTGCATTAACAAGCTCGCTTACATCTGCAATTTTATTTTTACTTCCTAAAGTTTTTTCCGCCCGGTTTGCAAAATCAAAAAATTTATAAATTACTCCTGTTGAAACGCCATCTTTAGGATTCTTCTTGTTCTGCTCAAGCTGAGCCTGTAGATATTTTCCGTCTTCCAAAAGTTTTTCGTATTCATTCCAAGAAACAGTTGCTCCGAAAACTGTAACTGCATTTTTTCCATCTTTTCCCTTTGATTTTTCAAGCAAGGATTCTGCTTCGTCCGCAATATTTCTAACCGGCAGCTTGGAATTTACAAGGGCAATTCCGCCGCTGATTGTTACAGACGGATTACTGTTTGTAACTTTCTTAAGCTCCTTTTGAAAATCAAGGGCAAACTGCATTACGCTTTCCCAAGTTCCAAGAACACACAAATCATCACCACCAGAAAACACAGTATAAATCTTGTTCCGGTAAAAATCATTGAACTGATCTTTTTGATTATCAACAAACCACGCATAAAAGCCCGAAAAGAAATAATGAAGCTGGTGGCTTAAATCCGCATAACGTGAGAATGACATTCTTTTTCCAAGCGACTGGCTGAAAATAAGACCAAGGTTGTCAATATCCGCCTTGAACATTGCAAGCTTCTTATTTCCTTTTGAACGATTTGCAATTTCTTCAAATGTTAAAAGCTCTTCATTTTCATTTTTAGGCGCAACATACGGAAGACTGACCATTGGGAAACCAGGTTTGTAATCATTTATAGAATAATAAAAATTTATATCCTCATCCCATTCATAAAGTTTTACCATATTGCCAAAATGCTGCAATTTATCAGAATGAAGTTCAATTTTTGCCGACTTTACAAGTTTTCCACCAATTTCAATCAGTTTTTTGCACGTTTTACACTGCCTTTCATCATCAGAACCATCCGGACTAGAAGCTGGAAAAACTCCGCACTTTGGACATTCTCCATTTTTCTGCAAATCTTCATACAAACGTTCTAAAACTGCGCCATTCTTTTTAATAACTTTCTGCATTTTTTTTGCTTTTGCAATATCACCGTCATCTCCAATTTTATTCATAAGCGCAAGAACATTTTCTTTCTGCAAATCTTTATAACAAGCTTCAGTTCCATCGCTAACAATAAAAGTCAGTTTTCCAGCAAATTCATTTAAAAAATATTCTTCAATTTCAAGCTGAAGCTGTTCCAGACGTTTTTTTACTTTTTGAGTATTCGGCAAAAGAATGATAAATTTTCCGCCGGCAGAAGTCATTATGTTTGCATAAGTTACACCAAACTGTTTTACAATATATTGAGAAACAATTTCGCTTAAAGCCCAAAGCTGAAAACTTTTTGCACGCAAAAGTTTCGCATTGTCCGCAGAAGTCTTCAAATCAAAAATATATTTTTGAATTCCGGAAATATCTCCGTTTATAAAGAGAAATTTTTTACCGTCAGTTTTCAAAGAAAGTTCTGTTTCATCATTTTGTTCTTTTTGATATTCAAAAAGTGTTGCCGCAAAAGCAGCGGTCGTCTTTGAATGTTGATATAAGCTTATATCTGCATCAGAGTTGGTTGCAGAAGGAATGCACCACCAGTAACGTTCAAGAATAGAATTAAGTGAAAGCAAAAATTTATCATATTCCAGACCAGCCAATTTCTGAAAATCTTTTACGAACATTTCCCAAAGAGTTTTATATTCTTCCTTTGAAGTTTTATAATTCTCGCAGGGAATTACAGAATCAGAATCCAGCGATTTCATTCTGCAAAATGCTTTCTTTGGCATTTCTTTTTCATTTAAATGCAATGTTGAAAGAATATTAATCATCGGCTTTTCATAAAATTTCAGTTTTTCCTCATCAAATTCATTCTCATTTTCACATTCTGCAATTCCAAGAATGTTGCATCTGTCAGAGCCGCTGCTTAATCTGTCTGCTTCAGAAATAATCCAGTCATAATAAGTTGAAGGATTATGATGACTTGCCGACAGCATTTTTATATGCTCAAAATTGACATTATCAGGCAAAACACTTTTGAATTTGTCTAAAAATCCTTCTGTATACACAACATGCTGATGCGTAAATCGCCCATCTTTTGTTGACTTGCAATACTGACCTTCAAGATTTTTGTTGTAAAGCTCGTGAATTTCCGCTCGCTGAGCAAACTTTCCTACATCATGAAGCCATGCTGCAATTACAACTTCCTCTTTTGTTATATTTTCCGTAATTACCATAATTCCCCAAGCTCCTTATTTTTTCCAGTAATCTATCTGTCCTAGCCCGAAATTCGTGTTTTTTCCGGCTCCTGCAATTTTGTTCAGCTCCAGAAGCGAAAGTTCAAATTCTGAAAGATTTCCGGACATTTTCAACATTCCTATGCTTCCGCCAAGTTCCATCGCGTTTTTCTGGCGCGCAGAATAATGGTTAAAATCAATCCAGCGGATTTTTTTGTTCTCAAAATGCAGTTCTTCAGATGGAATGTATTTCATCAGTTTTTCTTCTTCTGAAATTTCTCCATAAAGTGAACATAATGTCCTTGCACGTCTGAAGAGGCAGCTCATAAAATCCTGGATAGTGAAATCTGTTCCGTACCGTCCGCCAAACTTGAACCTTAGCGGAGAATTCAGCTCAATTAAAATTTCACAGTTTTCTGTTTTTTCAGTTCCGCCGGAATTCCATTTTTTCGGCTCAAGTTCCATATCAAGATGTTTTTCACCAAGCAGAATATTTTTTCCATTGGCAACAACACTTTTTATAAAAAAACGGCTTCTTCGCTTAAAGATTCCGTCGTTTCCTGCCCGTACAAAAGTGGCGTATATATATGGAAGATATTCAACTGATTTTCCAAAAAGTGTAAGCACAAATGAATAAGTGTCTATCGGATTTTTACGCTCGTGGTTTTTCACAGAAAGCGAATAAGGATGACAGCCTTTGTTACGTCCGGGAAGAACTGAATTATCCGCGTCAAGAATCGTTTCAAAGATAAAAGAATATGCGCAGTTTTTATTGTAAAGACATTCCGCGCAGACAGAGTTTCTTGAAATACAGCACATCGAGCGCAGATTTTTTCCCAGCATGCTCCGCAGAACAAAAAGCGGATTTGTATCAACAATGGCTGGCGTTAAAAATTCAAGTGTGAATTCAAACTGCAAAAAACTGATATCCAAACTACATCTCCATATAAAAAAGTCTATGAGGAAATTTCAATTTCCGATTTGACTTTTTTCACAACTTCGTAATGAAATGAGAAGTTGTTACTGATAAAGAAGTTTGCAACGCAAACTTTAGTTAGATAAAACTGCGACATTTTAGC
>SAMEA104315438__coassemble_911_pt1 | contig 15292 bp, 16 predicted proteins | sample SAMEA104315438__metabat2_high_PE_006 | metagenome-assembled genome bin SAMEA104315438 (sample SAMEA104315438) | gut metagenome | biome: Monkey gut; feature: monkey-associated habitat; material: faeces | place: China | collected 2013 | reverse complement strand
GTATCCAAAAAAAAACAATTTCCAAATCTTTTTGAGGAACAAAATTAGAAATGCAATTTAAAAGATAAGAACCCGCTCCCGACTGAGAATGATTACATCCAAAAGTATCTATGCCAATTTTCATAATGACAATTCTATCATTTTTTTTTTTAGTGTGCTATAACTATATTTATGAGTAAAAATAACGCATTTTCTTTATTATCAAAACAAATTACAGAAAAATTAGAACTTTTAAATATAACTTCCCCTACTCCTGTTCAAAATGAAATTATTCCAATTATTAATGAAGGTAAAAATATTTTGTTTGAATCTGAAACAGGAACTGGAAAAACTTTTTCATATCTTTTACCACTGATTAATAAATTAGAAAACGATGATGATAAAACAAAAGTAAAAATTCTAATTCTTGCACCAACTTTTGAACTTGCTTCTCAAATCAATTCTGCTGCAAAATCTATCACAGAAAGAAAAACCGCTCTTTTAATTGGAGGAGCACCAATAAAAAGACAAATTGAAACTTTGAAAGAAAAACCTCAAATTGTTATAGGAACTGCAGCAAGATTAGTTGAACTTATACAACTTAAAAAATTAAAAATTAATGATTGTTTTGCAACCGTTTTTGATGAATGTGACCGTCTTGTAAAACGAGAATCTATTGAAGACACTCAATCTTTACAAAATTGTTTACCAAAAACAACTCAAATCATAGCTTGTAGTGCAACGTTGAATAAAACTTGTAGAATTTATTTTGCAGGAATGGATAACGTAATCATTCCTAAAGAAAATATTTTAAAAGATAAAATTACACATTGGGCAATTTTTGCAGAAAAAAGAGATAAAATTGAAACTTTAAGAAAATTTCTAAATGCAGAAAAACCTGCGAAAACTTTAGTTTTTACTTCACGCTCAGATCAAGTTGAAAATATTTTTAATAAACTTTATTTCAAAAAAATCGACTGTACTGCTTTATACGCAAAAGCTGATAAACAAAAAAGAAAATCGGCATTAGACAAATTTAGAAGTGGAAAAGTGCCTATTCTTATCACAAGTGATTTAGCTGCCCGAGGACTTGACATTCTTGATGTTACTCATATTATCCAGATGGATTTACCCGAAGATGATGATTTTTTTATTCATAGAAGCGGAAGAACTGCAAGAGCTGGAAAAACTGGAATAAATGTTGTTATTGGCGATGCTCATGAAATGCAGCATTATGCAAAATTAGAAAAAAAACTAGGTTTAATTGTGTATCCAAAAGAAATTATTAATGGAAAAATCTCTACTCCAATTATTGAAAACTAATTTATAAGAAAATTATAAAAAACACAAAATTTATTCCCATTGTAAGAGGACATTTTTTTCAGTATAATAGTAAAACTATATAGACTGAGGTAAAAAGTGTTTCTAAAAAGTTTGGACATTTATGGTTTTAAATCTTTTGCAGACAAAACCCATATTCAATTTTCTGAAGGAATTACAGCATTATTAGGACCTAATGGTTGTGGAAAAAGTAATGTTGTAGATGCAATAAAATGGGTTCTTGCAGAAAATCGTTCTAAAAATCTTCGTGCAGAAAAAATGGAAGATGTTATTTTTAACGGAACAGAAAATCGACAAGCTTTAAACACCGCAGAAGTTACTTTAACACTTTGTAATGATAAAGGTCTGCTCCCTCTTGATGAAGAAGAAATTGCAATCACAAGAAGACTATATCGTTCTGGAGATCAAGAATATTTCATAAACAAACGCCCAGCAGGTCCTACAGAAATTAGACGACTTTTTATGGACACAGGAGTTGGAAAAGCAGCATATTCTGTTATGGAACAGGGAAAAATTGATCAAATTCTTTCTAGTAAGCCAGAAGATAGAAGATATCTTTTTGAAGAAGCCGCAGGAATTAGTAGAAGTAAGGCAGAATGTGCAGAAGCAGAACGAGAACTAGAACGCACAAGACAAAATATGACGCAAATTGAAATTGCAATGAATGAAATTAAGCGTCAATATGATTCATTAAAAATTCAATCTGAAAAAACAATAAAATATAGAAAATTTAAAGAAGATATTTATAGTTATGAACTTGATTTAACTCTTTTACGATTAAAAAACTTTGTTCAAGATAAAGCCCGGCATGAAGAAGAATTAAAAAATGTCCAACAAAAACGAGATTCTGTTCGTAAAGAAATCGAAGAAATTAATAATACAATTTCCGAAAATATGGATAAAGTAAAAGCAATGCAAGAAGAACTTTATGCAAAACAAGCAGAACTTGTCGGAATTGGAAAAGAAAAAAACGGAAAAATGGAACTTGTAAAACAATTCAATTCTCGTTCTTCTGAAATAAAAGAAAAAATCAATAGTTTAAACGTTAGAAAAAATGCAAGCCAGGAAAGAATTGACACTTTTCAAGACGAAATAGACGAACAAAATGCTGTTTTACACGATAAAGAAAAACAACTTTTTGATATTTCTAAAAATATAAAAAGTTTTAACGAAAATATTGAAAAAAGTTCAGATTTAATCACAAATAATGACAGAAAAGTTGATTCCCTTAAAATAAAAATTGGCGAATTAGAACAAAATCGAATAGAATTACAATCACAACTTGCAGCAATTACAGAAGATATTGTTTCAGAACTTGACGAAAAATTAAAAAATGCTGGTTTTTCAGAAAATGCAATGAAACAAGCAAAAGAAGAATTAGATACAAATCTTGGAAAATTAAAAATCTTCTTAAATGGTAGAAAAAATATTTTTAGCGATTATTCATCACAATCACACAATGCTGATGAAAATTTTAAGATGATAACAGAAGCAAAAACTGCTTTTGAAGATGCACAATCGCAATTAAATAATCTTGAAAATTCTTTAGAAAAATATTTACAATCATCACCTTCTTTTATTACAGAATTTCTTTCACCACAAGGAATTATGACAAAAAAACGCAATATAGATTCAAAAATAAATAAAAATATTGCGGATATTGAAGATATAAATTCACAAATTTCACAAATTCATACAGAAAACACAAATTTGTCTGGAAAAATTTCTGAATATAAAGAAACTTTAAACAAACTTAGAATGAATGAAGCTCAAATGCGAGAGCAAACTAATTCCGCAAAAAATCAAATTTCTATGTTAGAACGAAGTCTTTCTTCCGAACAAAATACATTGAGAAGTATTGATGATGAACTTTTTACAGAAACAAAACATTCAGAAGAAATTAATGAACAAATAAATTCTGTTCAAGATGAATTAAATGAAATTGAATATCGGGGAAAAAAACTTGCAGAACAATTAAATAAACTTGATGAAGATATTGCAAAATGTAATAAATCTGTAAGTGGAAAAAGTAATTCTCTTCAAAAAAAACAAGAAGAACAAAATAAATATCAAGAACAATATGAACGTCTAACTTTGACAATAAATTCCGCTGATAATGATATTAAAAATGTAAAACAAAATTTCCAGGATCAATATTCGAGAGATCTTATGGAATTTGAAGAAAGAATGTATAAAATTACAGTTTCTGCATCAGAATTGAGAGAAAAACTTTCAAATGCCAAGAAAGATTTTCAAGCGTTAGGTTCTGTAAATCTTATGGCACCTGAAGAATTCCAAGAAGTAAAAGATCGCTATGAAAGACAAAAATCAAATTATGAAGATACACAAAGTCTTTGGAAAATTTAGTTCGTGTAAGTGAAGAAATAAAATCAAAATCATCAGAAATGTTTTTGGAAACTTACAATCAAATTAAAAAGAATTTTCACAATATGTTTAGACGACTTTTTAATGGTGGAAGAGCGGAATTAAAACTGGAAAATCCAACAAATATTCTTACTTCCGGAATTGATATTTATGCACAGCCACCTGGAAAAAAACTTGAAAATATTGCTCTTCTTTCTGGTGGAGAAAAAACTATGACCGCAGTTGCACTTTTATTTGCAACATATCAAGTTAGACCAAGTCCTTTCTGCCTTTTAGACGAAATTGATGCAGCGTTAGATGATAAAAATGTTTCGAGTTTTGTTGCCGCTTTGGAAACTTTTGCAAGTGTGAGCCAATATATCGTCATCACTCATAATAAAAAAACTGTAATGGGTGCTGGAACAATGCTTGGTATTACAATGGAAGAGTCTGGAATAAGTAAAATCATAGCCTTAAAACTTGATGCTGATATTGAAAAACAAAAAATAACACCAACTGATGACAATTTTAAGGAAGAAGATGTTCCTGATGAAGAAGGTGTTGTTATTCCACCTCGTCCTCCAAAAAGAAAAACTGGAGATAAAGAATAATGAAATTTTCAAATTTTATTGAAAATTTTAAGGAAAAATTACATTCTCTAAAAGAAACGATTATCAATTTTTATAAAGAAAATAAAAAAATCACTTTGATAATCGCAGTTCTTTTTTGTGCAATTTTAATTTCAATCATTATTCTTATAAATTATCCTAAAAAAGAAAAAAACATTAAAGAACAAAATATTGTTCTTACAGAAGAATTAATAATTCCAAAAGGTCCAGAATTACCAAAAGATTACAATATTAATAGAAAAAATAAAGAAAATTGGAATAAACAAGATTCTGAAAAATGGTTTACTATTCCAACAGAAAAAGAAATAGAAGATTTATCTAAATCTAACGACAAAATGATAGAAGAAATTATAGGAGTTGCACCATGAAAAAATATTTTATTTTAATGTTTAGCATTTCATTTTTATTTTTTTCATGTGCCTCAACAAATATTGAAGATTCAAAAACGGAAAATTTAAATTCTCAAGATGGAAATATTGAAACAGTTGAACAAACTCAAGAAAATCAAAATAATTTTCCGTCAGAAGATATTACTTCAGAAAATATTACTGATGAAGAAGTTTCTGATGAAACTGAAAATCTTATTTCTGAACAATATCCAAAATTAGAAGAAATTGTTGAACCAGAAATTACAGATTTAGAATGGAGTAGCGAAACGGAAGAAAATCAAGAAATTTCTCAAGAAAATAATGATGAAGACACAGAAGAAATTTTAGAAGAAATTCCCGAAGATGACATTCTTACTCCAACAGAAGAAACTTTTACAGAAGGTGTTCAACCAGAAGAAGCTCAATCAATTCCACAAGAAATTACAGAAAATAAAGAATCTAATAATGATGAAGGTTCTTTAGGAAATAATGATGAAAATTTTTCCCAAGAAGATGAAATAATTGATATTTCCGAAGATAATAATTTTGATATTGTTGAAGAAATTGATGAAGTAAACGAAACCGATGAAAAAGGAAATTCTGAAAATGAAAAAAATATTATTCCTTCAAGAAAAATCAGTTTGAAAATTGGTCAAACTTTAGAAGTTGAATATCCAGGTTCTGGATGGATTTTTATGGGAGCGACTGATAATTCAAAAGATTTTACTTTTCTTGGGAAAAAATTAGGAACAGAAAATACAAAATTTTCTTTTAAAGCGAAAAATGCAGGAAATAAAATTTTACATTTCTACAAAAATGATATTCTTTCTCAAAATTATATTGATGATTATCTTGAAGTTGAAATTTTAAATGAAAAAGATTCTTCTGCAAAAACAATATCTGCACCAGAATATAAACAACAAATCATAACTAAAAACCAGCAAAATAATGAAGAAAATTTTCTAGAAACAGAAATTGAACAAACTCAAACTTCTGAAAATAATGATTTTGAAAATAATTCTATTGAAAAAACAAATGGTGAAGAACTAATTTTTGATGAAACTTCTAATAATGAAAATAAAACGTCTTTATCAGAAGATGAGATAAAATCTTTACTTATTGAAGCAAAAAATCTTTTTGATGAAAAAAAATATCAAGAATCGCTTTCAAAATTAAATCTTTTTATACAATTTTCAAATGAAAATCGAGATGAAGCGTTATTTTTGCAAGGTCAAATTTATGAATCAAATTCTGATTATAAAAATATAAAAAAAGCATTAGAATCTTATAAAAATCTGACAAAAAATTATCCTGCAAGTTCTTATTGGGATTCTGCAAATAAAAGAATTATATATTTAACAAAATTTTATCTTGAAGGAAGATAATTGGAGGCATAAATAATGTTAAAAAAATTTACAAAATTTGTGATACTTTTTTTTGCTGCTGGCATTTTTGTATCTTGTACCGTAACAAAACCTGTTGAACCAGAAAAAAGTATTACGGTAGTTGGAAGTGCAAGTATTCCTGTAAAAGCGGATATTGTATCCATCACTTTTCGAGTAAGAACTATAGAATGGAATGTTAATAGAGCAGTTGAAAATAATGCAAATATAACAGCAAAAGTTCTTGAAGCAATAAAAAATGCTGGAGTTGATTCAAATGATATTTCTACAGTTGATTATAATATTTCTCAAGATTTATCAAAATCATATCCTGGACAATATACTGTTTTAAATTCTATACAAGTATTAATTAGAAATACTGAAATTACAGGAAATGTTATCGATGCTGCAATTGTAAATGGAGCAAATGGATTAACTTCATATCAATATTTGGCTGGGGACAAAACAACTGCACTAAGACAGGCAAGAACTCAAGCAATTCAAAATGCACAAGATGCAGCAAATCTTCTTGCAAGTGTAGCTGGTACTAAAGTTGGAAACGTTATGGAAATTAATGAAAATTTTTCAACAGATATAACTCAACCAGTAACACTTTTAAGAAGTGCTACAAATATTCAAGAAGGATATATTCAAGTTCAATCAAATGTAACAGTTCGTTACTCTTTAGAATAGAAAAATTTATAAGATAAAACCGCTAAAATAATACGGATTTTATCTACATAAGGTTTGCGTTGCAACCTTTTTTTGGAGGAAAAAATGTTAGACTATAAATTTATAAAAGATAATCTGGAATCTGTAAAACAAAATATCATAAACAGAAACATGACTGCAGATGCAGATAAAGTTGTAGAACTTTTTGATAAAAGAAATGCTTTAGTTACAAAATTGCAAGCGTTACAACAAAAAAGAAATGAAAATGCTCAATCAATGAAACAGAAATTGGATGCTGAAAAACGTCAAGAACTTATAAATATTGGAAAACAAATTAAGGAAGAAATTTCTGCGATTGAAAATGAAGAAAAACAAATTTCACAAGAACTTGAAGATGCTGCAAGAAAAATTCCAAATATGGTTCATCCTGATGTTCCTGTTGGAAAACTTGATACAGAAAATCTTGAAGTAAAAAAAGTAGGAATTCCACGAAAATTTGATTTTGAGCCAAAAGATCACGTTCAACTTGGAGAAAGTCTTGACATTATTGATTTTGATAGAGGAACAAAAGTTTCTGGACCAAAATTTTATTATTTGAAAAATGAAGCAGTATTTTTGGAGCAGGCATTAATTATGTATGCTTTAAATACTTTAAGAAAACATAATTTCAAACTTTTTATCACTCCAGATGTTGCAAAAGAAGATGTCTTAAAAGGAATTGGTTTTAATCCTCGCGGAAATGAATCTAATGTTTATGCAATTGAAGATGAAGGAACTTGTCTTGTTGCAACTGCTGAAATCACTTTGGGTGGTTATCATCAAGATGAAATTTTAAATAAAGAAAATTTTCCTTTACTTTATGGAGGACTTTCTCATTGTTTTAGACGAGAAGCAGGAGCCGCAGGTCAATTTTCAAAAGGACTTTATCGTGTTCACCAATTTGATAAAGTTGAAATGTTTGCCTACTCTACTCCAGAACAGTCAAACGAAATTCATGAAAAATTACGCTTAATTGAAGAAGAAATTTTTGAAGGATTGGGAATTCCTTTCCATGTTGTAGAAACCTGCACAGGAGATTTAGGTGCTCCAGCATATAGAAAATGGGATTTGGAAGCTTGGATGCCTGGACGAAATGGCGGCGAATATGGAGAAGTTACTTCTACTTCAAATTGTACAGATTATCAGGCTAGAAGATTAAATATAAAATATAAAGATGATGACGGAAAAAATAAATATGTTCATACATTAAATGGAACTGCTATTGCAGTAGGAAGAGCAATGCTTGCTATTCTTGAAAATTATCAAAATGCAGATGGTTCAGTAACTATTCCACCAGTATTAGTTCCATTCTGTGGATTTGATGTAATTAAACCTAAAAAATAACAAACATTTATAAAGGAAGTAAAATTTATGGAAGATAAAAATATCACAAAAAAAATTTATTTTGTTTTAATATTCTTTGCTATTATATTAACAGGTTTTTTATGTAAAAATTTGGCTTCAGTTTTACTTCCTATTGTTTTTGCAATTTTTCTATCATCAATACTTTATCCAATTATAAGAATTTTAAAAAATAAAACAAAAATTCCTTGGGGACTTTCAACAGTAATACTTGTGATTGCAGTTCTTGTAATTTTGATTGCGTTATCATCTTTGTTAGGTTCAAGTCTTACAACAATTGCTTTAGAATATCCAAAATACGAAACAAAATTTATGATAATTTATAAAAAATTCGCAGAACTTTTTGGATTAAATTTTGATGAAGGTCAATCTTTTATAAATAATATTTGGCAATCATTAAAAGTTAGAGAATATACTCAAAAATTAGCAATTTCATTATCAACTGGAGTAATTTCTTTTGGAAAAACTTTATTCACAGTATTTTTATTATTAACTTTCTTACTTTTAGAAATGCAATTTTCAGGCGAAAAACTAAATTCTGCTTTTCCAGAAAAAGAAACAAACAAAAAATTAAAATCTATTACAAAAAATATTCTTTCAGAAATTGTACATTTCACTTCAATAAAGGCAATTGTTTCTTTAGCTACAGGAATTTTAGTTTATGTAGTTTTAATTATTTTTAAAATTGATTTTCCAATTGTTTGGGCATTTTTAGCTTTTGTGATGAATTTTATTCCTATTTTTGGTTCAGTTATATCTTGTTTATTAACAGCACTTTTTGCAACAATTCAATTTTTTCCTGAAAGTTTAGCAAAACCTATTGCAATTTTTTTATTAATGGTTTTAATCAATTTTGCAATTGGAAATATCATAGAACCACGAATTGAAGGAAAACATCTTGGATTATCTCCTTTTGTAATTTTAGTAAGCCTTTCTATTTGGGGATACATCTGGGGATTCGCAGGAATGATTTTTGCAGTTCCAATTATGGTAAGTCTAAAAATTGTATGCGAAAATATTGATTATTTAAAACCTATTGCAGTATTTTTAGGTTAAAACTCAAATAAAAAGATTTTTTGTCGCTTTTTCATAAAGAAATCTCAAATCTTCCTCTTGAATTGAAGTATATTTAAAATCTACGCAGAATTTTTTTTCATCTTCTGTTTTATAGATTTTATTTACAACTGCAGTTACAAAAATATCTCTTGAGGTTATTGGACCTTGCTTTAAAAGAAAAGAAAGTTTTAAACCATAATCATCTTTTAAGGTAAAATTATAAGTTGTAAAATCGTATCCCATTACAATTCTTTCATGATCAACATACAAAATATTTAATGGTTTTTGCCGGTTTTCCATTGCTTCCATTTTTTTTATTTTATCATCAGTGAGATAACGACAAATTGGAATAAGTTGAAGTCCATTTCCAATATTTTTTTCAACTTTCGCAGATTCCACAAATTTTTCAAGAAGATTTTTTGCTTTTTTTTGATTTTCCAAAGGAATGATTTTCCAAACTGGACGTTCAAATAATTTTAAATCATCATAAGGAATACAATTTAGAGAAAGTTCTTTTAAGGTTTTACATTCTATATAAATTAAAGATGAAAAATCATACTTTTTTTCTTCAACTTCATCTGTAATTCTATTAATAATATTTGGAATTTTCAAAATTAAATTATCATTTTTTGCTCTTACCGGAGAATAAAAATACAGACCTACCCGATTATAATAAAATTCAACTTTTACATTTTTTCCCACAAAATTTTTAACAACATCAGGAGGATTTTTTAGTTCAATATCACCATTTTTTTGCACTGCTAAATGTTCAGCCTTTATTGCAATTGGAAAAACTTGTGATGTTAGAGAATGAATTTCATTTTCAGAATCATTTTCTTGATTTTCATTTTGAACTGTTAGCGTAACCGGAATATTTCCATCAATTAGATATTGTAAAACAAGTTCTCTTTCAATTCCTGATAATTCTTTATTTTTCATTTTTTAACTCCCATTGCGAAATTGTAACTTGATAAATAATTTTATCCTTATTTGGATTCACTAAAACTTCAAAATACATTTTTCCTTTATCATTTTCAAAACATAACGGAATTTGCATAAAATTTTCATCAGAAGTAAAAACAGGTTTTCCAATAAAATATTTTTTAAATAATTCTTGAGTTCCATCAAACTGATTTTCGTAAAAATTTTTCTGATAAATTGATTTTAAATTATTAATGAAAAAAATGGAATTAAATTTATAATCATCATAAAAGAAACTATTTAACGATGATAAATTTCCTTCAGAAATAAAATTACAAAAATCGTGCAATTTTGAAAGAGTTTTTGAGTCTATTAAAGAAATATCTAAATTTGTAAAATCCTGCAACGAAGGATAAACTGGAGATTTATAATCACACAAAATTTTATATAAATCTGAAGAAAGATTAAGATTTTCAAGAACAATTTCATTTTCTGCAATCAATTTTTTTGAAAGGCGTTCAGGTTCAATTTCTTCCGTCCAATTTTCAACTTCTTCTTTTGATTTTACAACTGATTTTATTGTTTTTGTATAATAATTTTCTTTCACAATTTCTTGATTATTTGAGCAACTAAAAAATAAAAAAAACAAACTAAAAACAATAAAGATTTTTTTCATCATCATAACTATAACATAAAAAAAATCAAAATAAAAGCGTGTCTTTTTTTTATGAAGTAAAAACTTCTAGACTAAAAATCGTTAAAAAAAAATCACTATTGAGAAAAATCAATTTTTCAGCGATAATCATTTTTATTGAGGAAAAAAAATGTCTGTACTTGCATTTCAGTCTGATTATATGGAAGGAGCTCATCCTGCTCTTATAAAAAAACTTGTAGAAACAAATCTTTTTCACACTCAAGGCTATGGTCAAGATAATTTTTCTGAAGAAGCTAGAAATCTAATTAGAAAAGCGTGCAATGCTCCAAACGCAGAAGTTCAATTTCTTGTCGGTGGAACGCAAACAAATGCGACAATAATTGATTGTCTTCTTAAAAACTGGCAAGGCGTTATTTGTGCAGACAGTGGACATATTCAAGTTCACGAAGCGGGAGCTGTCGAATTTTCAGGACACAAAGTTCTTCCGTTAGAAAGTAAAAACGGTAAGATTTTTGCAGAACAGATTGAATCTTACATTTCAGATTTTTATAATGACGGAAATTGGCAACACATGGTTGAACCCGGAATGATTTATATCTCTCAACCAACAGAATTTGGAACTCTTTATTCAAAAAAAGAACTTACAGAAATTTCAAAAGTTTGTCATTTACACAAAATTCCACTTTTTATTGATGGTGCTCGACTCGCCTACGCACTTGGAAGTAAAGAAAATGACGTTTCACTTACAGATTTAGCAAAATTTTCTGATGCATTTTACATTGGAGGAACAAAATGCGGTGCACTTTTTGGAGAAGCTGTTGTTCTTCCAAATCCTAAATTAATTCCACATTTTATAACACAAATAAAACAACATGGTGCACTCTTAGCAAAAGGAAGAATTTTAGGAATTCAATTTGCAGAACTTTTAAAAAATAATCTTTACTTTGAAATTGGAAAATCTGCTGACATTTTTGCAACAAAAATTCAAGATGAACTGATTGCAAAAGGATTTAAACTTTATTTTAATTCTCCAACAAATCAGATTTTTTTTATAATTGAAAATTCAAAATTAGAAAAACTTTCACAAAAAGTAATGTATAGTTTTATGGAAAAATATGATGAAGATCACAGCGTAATTCGATTTTGCACAAGTTGGGCGACAACAAAAGAAGATGTAGAAAAACTTTGTGAAGTAATTAGAAATTTTGACTAAAATTATTTATTTTTTTATTAAAACCGATTTTTTTATCCATTCATCTAAAAAATCCATCTGCTCTTTTGTATGAAACCAATGTTCCCCGTTTTTCATTATGGAAAGATTTGCTTTTGTTTTATCCGCAAAACTTTTTATTGTTTCTAAAGACGTTAGATGATCTTTCTCTCCGTATAAAATGAAAGTTGGAATTTTCCAATTTAGAGGATTTTTCCGCACATAACACAAATATTCCCACGAAAGAGTTTCACCGAAATTTGTTGGAATTTCGCGTTTTTCTTCCAGTTCTTTTTCACTCACATTTGCCCAGACAATCATATTGCAGATGAGCTTTTCCATATCTACAACTGGTGAAATGAAAAACGCCCTACTGATTTTTTTGTCTGAAAGAGATGCCATTGAGAAAAAAGCTCCGATGCTGTTTGCAATCAAAAACACAGAATCATATTTTTTGCTAACAGAATCAAAAAACGCAGGAAATTCTCTTTTTGCTTCCCAAGGATTTTGCGATTTATAGTCAAATCCAATCACATCACTTTCTGGAAAAAGCGATTTGTAATGTTCCGCTTCATCAGCATTGCCGCCTTTTCCGTGCACATAAATTACAAGTTGTTTCATTTTATTTTCCCAGCAATTTCAAAAATCTTTTGTCGTTCATTTGTAACTTGAATGTAGTTCATAAATCTTTCTCCAGCATTTTATTTTAATTTTTTAATTATTACACTTCCTGATGCATTATGTCCGTTTACAGAAATTTGATAATTTCCAGATTCATGAATATTTAATGTAAATTTCGTATTTGAAAGTTTTCGTCCTTCATAAATCGGTTCTTTTTCAGGAAGAGCAACAGTAACATCAATAAAACCTTTTTCTTGAAGAATTGAAACTAAAACTGTATCACCTTCTGACAATTTTAAAAATCCAGTTTTTTGTTGATTAAAAATTGTATAATCCATTTTAATACAATCTTCTGAAAAAGAAATATTTCCGTCAAACTGACTGCAAGAAATAATCAAAATGCAAAAAATAAATGTAATTTGTAATAATAATTTTTTCATAGATTCTCTTCTATTAGCAATAGTTTAAAAATTGCTTCAATACATATTATAACAGATTTTTTTTATCAATAATATCTACGAACAATAGATAATTCAATAAATTGTGGAAAAATTCATAAAAATGGAGTATTATTTTTTAGTATGCAGGCACATCCTTTTGTAAAATGGGCTGGCGGAAAAAGCCAGCTGCTTGATAAAATCAGAGAAAAATATCCGCAAAAAATCAAAAAATACTGCGAGCCTTTTGTCGGCGGTGGCGCGGTGCTGTTTGATATTTTAAATAACTTTCAGCCAGAAAAAATTTTAATAAACGATATAAACAAAGAGCTTATAAACACTTACAACCAGATAAGAAATAATCCTGATATGCTGATTTCAAAATTGGCGGAACTTCAGGATATTTACAGAAATCAGTCTTCAGAAAAAAACAAAGAACTTTTTTACGAAAAACGTGCTAGATTTAATGAGCTGAAAATAAGCGAAAATGGCGCTGAAAATCTTGAAAAAGCTGCATTATTCATTTTTCTGAACAAAACCTGTTTTAACGGTCTTTACCGTGTGAACAAAAAAGGCGAGTTCAATGTTCCGTTCAACAATGCAAGAAATCCGTTGATTTGCGATGAAGAAAATTTGAAGACTTGCTCCGGGCTTTTACAAAATGTTCAAATGAAAGTCGGCGATTATAAGAATTGCAAAAGTTTTATTGATTCAGAAACTTTCGTTTATATTGATCCGCCGTATCGACCGCTCACCCAGACTTCTGCTTTTACTTCGTATTCGGAAAACGGGTTTTCGGACAAAGAGCAAATCGAGCTTGGAAATTTTATAAAAGAAATTTCAGAAATCGGCGCAAAAGTTCTTGCAAGCAATTCTGACCCAAAGAATGCAAACAAAGAAGATAATTTTTTTGATGAACTGTATTCGAACTTTGAAATCAAGAGAATCTCCGCTTCAAGAATGATAAATTCAAATGCAAAAAAACGCGGAGCAATCAGCGAGCTTTTAATAAGCAATATTGCAGCTCTTTTTTAGGAATGTTTTTTGGGACAGAAATTATTCCATTTTTTGACGAAAGATAAAATTTATGCTATACTAGAAAAAATTAGTGGAGGTGATAAAATGACATATGGAAAACCTGTTTCTTGGCGTAATTTTCCAAATACTCCTGGAAAGTGCGTTCTTGAAGAAATTTTATCAACACCTCGTCCTGACTTTACTCAACTAGATAAAGACGTGATAGCCTACGAAAAAAAACGCTCGGATGAACGTAAGATAAAGGCAGCAAAGAATAAATGAACTATTTGCCTATAAAAACAGAAACTTTCTATTATCAGCATTTATTTGACTATGAAGACAACGAAAAAGCCATCAAAAATTTTAGTGTGCATCAAAAAACTGGACGAGGCTTGGAAGAATATTTGAAATTCATGGCAATGCTAGAAGAAGATGAGAATTTTGCAAGAACTTATTTAGTAAAAGACAATGAAACCCATGAAATTGCATCTTACTTTACTTTGAAATCCGGTCTTTTTACGCTTGAAATTTCTGAAAATCAGTTTTATGCAGTATCTTCAATAGAACTTTCAAATTTTGCTGTAAATTCATCTTATAGAAAACAACATCCTGAAATTTCGGAAATAGGAAAAACTACTTTTAGAGAGTTTATTTTACCTCTTGCAAGATTTATTCAAACTTTTCTTGGTGCAAAATCTTTGCATATCTTTGCACTGCCTGAAGATAAATTGCTAGAATATTATGAGGAAATGGGATTTTCCAGACTTTCTGCAGAAAAAGAGAAATATGTTCATTCTCATATAAAACCAAAATATGACACTGACTGCATTTTTATGTATCAGATTTTATAGGAATAAAAATGTCCGTTGAAAAAAATATAACACAGAAAAATAGTTTAAAAGTTGTCCCAAAAAACGCTCATTAAAAAGGACAACTTTCAATATCATTTTGCAAAAGAAAATCACAATAATTGCAAAAATAACACCCCAAAATTTCCCAGCTTAGCAATAACACCAACTCGCATTTCGCGGCTAACCTACGGACGGTTCTGCGAACTGCTGACGCACCGCTCAATTCTCGCAGCATGTGCATTCTGCATACAACTTTCGACGTACTGCTCGCTGTGCTCTAGGCTTCCTGACTGCTCTTTTGCGGAACCTTTCTTTTAATGAAATATTTACAGGTTATGTAAGTTAAAATAAAAAAGCCAGCAGCTACCTACCTTTCCTGCGTACACCT
>SAMEA104315438__coassemble_900_pt1 | contig 15626 bp, 9 predicted proteins | sample SAMEA104315438__metabat2_high_PE_006 | metagenome-assembled genome bin SAMEA104315438 (sample SAMEA104315438) | gut metagenome | biome: Monkey gut; feature: monkey-associated habitat; material: faeces | place: China | collected 2013 | reverse complement strand
CTGATGAATTAAAAATTGATGATAAATCCCACTTGTCTTTTGCAGGAACTTCATTACGATTTGGTATTTTGTTCATATTTTTATCCTTTTATTTTTTTTGATATTTTTTTCGTTTTTCTATATAAAGTCTTTCATCCGCTATTTTTAAAAGATTTTTTAAAGAATTATGTTCTTTATTAAATTCCACAGAACCTAAACTACAGGAAAGTTCAAACGGGAATTTCTTTAATTCTGTTTCAGATTTACAGAATTTTTCTATTTTGTTGCGGACAAGTTGTTCTTGAGTGATAGACATTCCAGTTACAACCGCAGCAAATTCATCACCACTAAGACGACCAACCACATCATTTCCACGTAAAGATTTTGCAAGAACAGATGCCATTGCTTTTATTGCTTTATCACCCATTGCATGCCCATAAACATCATTTATTTTTTTTAAGCCGTCCATATCTACAAAAAAGATTAAACCTGTAGAATTCATTTCTAACGCCATATCAATTGAACGTTGTCCTAAATCCATAAATCCTCGACGATTTAAAATTTTTGTAAGTTCATCAGTTTTATTTTGAAGTCCTAATCTTTCGTTTTTTTGAATTAATTCTTCATTTTTTAGAACTTCATGAGTATATTCGTACGCTTGAGTGATTACATTATTCAAAATTTTTAAATAAATTGTATATGCTGAAAATTTTTTACTTAAAAGATGACCAACCATAAAACCATAATTATTTTTTCCAGAATAAATTGGTTGAACAATGAAATTCCCAGATTTTCCATGAAAATTATTTTCTAAATTTAAAGTTTCTTTTGGCGAAATAAAAATATTAGGTTCATAAATTTCAACACCATTTACTTTATCTATGAACATAACTTCTTTTGCACTTTCTGGAAGGATAAAATCATCTTTTCTGTCAATGTGAATTGGTTCTGTATAAAGAAAAACTTCTAACGAATCCAATTCTGCTTTTTCCATAAGATATGGCATATCGTAAAAAAGTTTTTGCATTGTGTTTTCATTTTTTACTAAATCAAAAAGCATTCCAAAATTTTCAATTTGATAAAGAAAATTCAAATAACTTGCATCTCTAATCGCTCTATTTTGAAAATTTTTTCTAGTATAAAAAATTTCTCCATTTTGCTTAAAAGAAATATCTTCCCGACTTTTCATAGAAACACAACCACAAGTTTGTCTATAAATTGGAGAAACAGGAATTTTCGTTTCTTTTGGGATTTCTATTCCGTTTACTTTTTTCCAAGCAAGTTCAGCACCTTTTACGCCTTGAATAAACATTTCTTGATTTATTGTTGATAATCGTGGACTATGATAATCTGCAATAACAATATCATCAAAACCGATAACTTTTATATCATCAGGAACATTTAATCCCAATTTTTTTAAAGCATCTATCGTTCCAAAAGCCATTAAATCATTTGCACACAAAATTGCATCAAATTTTACATCTTCTTTTTTCTGAAATTTTTCTTCTATGGCTGAATAAGCGTTTTCTGAAACAAATCCACCATCAAAAATATCTTCTTCAAAAAAATCCATTTGATTTTCTTTTAAAGCTTTTTTGTAAGAATCAAATCTTTCTAACGCTTCTTGTGATTTTGTTGAATTTGCAGACATAAATGCAATTCGCTTACAATTATGTTTATTTTTTAAATGTTCGATTATATTTTTATACGTAGAAAAAGTTTCTGTCTTTGTATAAAAAGAATTTGAAAAATTTAAATCTATTCCTATAGAAATAATTGGTTTATCATTAAGATTTTTTAAAATAGTTGGAAGTTCTTCTGCAGGAAATTGAGTTGCATACGAACCTGAAACAATGATTATAGCATCTATTTCTTTTGAACTTGTTAAACATTTTCCAACCCAGTTTTGATATTCATAAAGACCTAACGCATATTTTGGAACACTTGTTTGAGAAATTACAAGTCTTACATCTTTATCTTCAAAAAAATCTGAAATTCCAGATAAAATTTCCAATGAATATTCAACTGCAAAACTATTTATTAAAACAGCAATATTTTTCATACCTATTAAACCAATATGCTATAGAATACACTAAACTATTTTTTTAGTTAATGCGTAATTTTCTGTAAAATTAACAATTTCTTACAAAAAAATAAAGTCTGTAAAATAAATATCTGTGATTTTTCCAAGACTTAAAATTTCATTAATTTCTTGCATTATTTCAACTTTAAAAATTTCTTCTCCAAGTGAAAGAATTTCATTTTGTGTATGTTCTGTAAAAAATTTTTGAAAAACACTTTTTATTATTCCAGATTTTCTACTTATCTCTTCAAAAAAAACTGTATCACCTTTTGTATACGCAATCCATGGTGTTAAAACCATTGCAGAACCTTGATTATCTTTGATTTTAGAATCTGGTTTTGTAATTAAACGAATTGTTCCTAAATCAAAAAAAGAAATTTGTTCTGTATCTAAAGGCTCATTTAAATTGATTGCTTTTCCTTTTGCAATTAAAACTTCTGGTTTTTGAGAAAGTCTATTTATAATTCCAACAGTTGTTCCAGAAATTAAAATCAAAATTAAAATTGCAATTATTACAATAAGAATTTTATTTAAAGTTAGTTTCATAAAAATCCTATTCTTCTTGAATAAATGGAGAAATTAACGCTAAAAGACGACCAGTTGCTCTTGCTGTAATATGAACTCCATCATCAAGCCATTCTTCAGATTGAATGCATCCTGCTTTTCGCAATTCATTTATTAAAACAGATTGATTTGAAGGTAAAATATAATTTGCAATTTCACCATAAATTAATTCATAAATTTTATCTTTTAATTCAAGAAAACCAGTTTGCTCTTTTGCACTAATACAAATTGCATCTGGAAATTTATGACGCAATGCAGTTAAAGTTCCTTTTTCATCACCTTTATCAATTTTATTTAATAAAATAAGTCTTGGATTTGAAGATGCTCCAATTTCGTCAAGAACATCACAAACTGTTTCATATTGAAATTCTGCATTTTCATCAGATGCATCTAAAACTAATAAAAGTAAATCTGAATCACACGCTTCTTCCAAAGTAGATTTAAAAGCATCTATTAAGTGATGTGGCAAATTGCTAATAAATCCAACTGTATCTGTGAGAAGGACGCCCGCTCTGTCATTTAAAGGCATTTTTCTGGTGAGAGGATCTAGAGTTGCAAATAATTTATTTTCAACAAAGGCATCTGCTCCTGTTAATGCATTCAAAAGTGAAGATTTTCCAGCATTTGTATAACCAACTAAAGCACAAGTTGGAAGTTTTCCTCTTTGTTTTCGCTGAGTTTTTCGATTTAATTCAACTTCGGCAAGTTCATGTTTTATATTTGAAATTTTTTCTCGAATTTGGCGTTGGTCTAATTCAAGTTGAGTTTCTCCCGAACCTTTTGCACCAAATGCACCACCTCGCTGACGATTAAAATCATTTTGCAAATGAGAAAGTCTTGGAAGGGAATACTGAAGTCGTGCAAGTTCAACTTGAAGAGAAGCTTCTTTTGTTTGAGCTCTATCTGCAAAAATTCGTATAATAACTTCTTGTCTATCAAAACAAGATAATCCTGTTAGTTCTTCCCAATTTCGTTGTTTTCTAGGTTCAAGATTAAAATCAAAAATAATGCAATCAGCTTCAACAGAATGTGCAAGTTCATTTATTTCTTGAGCTTTTCCTGTTCCCATTCCAAATTTTGGCTGAATTTCTAATCTATTTAAAGTAAGACGTTGAACAATATCCATTCCCAAAGTGATAACTAAACCTTTTAATTCTTGTAAATCATTTCCTGGTTCACCAACTAATAATGCTCTAAGTTTTTTATTTTCTTCTTTTTCTACTTCAATCATAAAAATATTATATCACACAACTAGTGGAAAAAAACTATCTTTTTTGTAATAATTTGCCGATATTTGAATAGTAGGATTATGTCATCATCACAAAAAATTGCATTTAGTTTTTTAATAACAATCATTCTCGTTGTTGCGTTTATTTTAACCGCTCGTTCAACAAATCTTTTTAAAATTTTGGACGACACTTACTATTCACAAACGATAATTACAGAAAAAAATAATGAACTTAATAAAATTGCAGAAAATTTAGATTCTTATATAAAAAATATCCTTTCTCAATTAGAAGATGGCGAAAATGCTTTTATAAATCAAGAATCTGTTCGCAGTTATATGAACCAAAATCCTTCAGAAGCATTAATCGTAAAGAGAAGAAATCTTACTGCACAACTTTTTGAAGATAATCCGTCTATTTTGGGAATTCGTATTGTCGATAAAAACGGAAAATCTGTGCATTACAGTTCTTTTGAAGATGATATTTTACGAGTGAATGGAAATTTAAAAACTTATAAAAATTATCCAGAAATTGTAAAAGAATCTGATGAAATAGATTTTGGACAAATTCGAATAAATGAAATCGAACAAAATCATGAAATTTTTGCTGATAGCAAAAAAAATAGAATTATTCTTTCAGTTCCATTCTACTGGATTCAAGAAAATTACGCTGCAACTCTAATTTGTTATTTAAATTTTAATAATATTGAACACGAATTTATTGATAAAAATATAATTTCTCTTGGTGAAAATATAAAACTTTTTTCAGAAAATCTTTCTGGCGGAGTTTTAGTCGGACTTCCAAACATTGTGCAATCAGATTTTGAAAAACCAATTATCGAAAAATTGCGAATTTCTCATTCATATAATAAACCTGAAAAAATTCTGCAAATTGATGATAATAATTTTTGGGTTTTACTTTCTACAGATTCTTGTGAAAAAATCATCGTTTCTGGAATTTATAAAAGTGATATTTTTAAACTTTCTAAAGAATTAATTTATGTAATTTATGTTTGTATTTCAATCACCATATTTTTAATTGTTTTTTTAATATTTAGTTTTAAGCAAAATTCAGAATTAGTTTTAAAAAAGAAGTTAAAAGCAATTCAATATAATCTTGTTAAAGAATTTTTAGATAATAAAGACGAAATTCAGTGGAATTCTGTTGTAGAACAACTAAAATCTCGTAAAGATGAGCTAAAAACTGATATTTTTTCAGCACTCACAATTCATTCTAAAAAACAAAAAAAACATCTCGAAGATTTTATGGAAAAAGAATGGTCTGAACTTTTTGATTTTATTGAAACAAAAACCGAAAAAAATTCTCAAAAATCCACTCCAAAAACTTCAGAAATTACTATCGAACAACTTAGAAATATGTTGGAACAAGTAATAAAAGAAACAAATTTCAATATTAATATTGCAAATACATCTGAAAAAATAGAAAATAATACTCAAAATAAAAATATGGAAGAGTTAGAAGACCTTGATTCTTTAGATGAAGAAGTAGAAAATCTTGAAGAATTGGATGATGAAATTATTGAAGACGCAGAAGAAGTCAATGATGAAAATATTGATGATATTGAAGAACTTGACTCTTTAGACGATGAAATTGATTCTACCGAAGATGTTACAAATGATTTCAAAATTGATGATTCTCAAATCGGGATTTCAACTTCAAAATCTTTAGAATATTTTGAATCAAACGACTCTTTTATTCGTAGTGAATATTTTCCAACAACAGAAAATCTTTTTGCAGAAGAATTGAATTTTGGAGTAGAATATCTTTCGAACAAAGAATTAACAGAATATCCTATTTTTTCTGTGTATGAGTTACCTAGTATGATAGAACAAAATGATAAGAATAAAACAAAAAAATCTGGTCTTTTAGCAATTGCATCTGCTTTTAATGAAATTACTTTAAAAGAAAAAAAACAAAATCAATCAGTTGTAAAAAATCAAAATGGAATATTTCAAATATCTCAAAATTTAGAATACAGTCAAGTTACAATTGATAAAGATTTTAAATCCTTAGTGGATTCTGTTCTCAAAGAAAAATAAAACCGTTATAATCATTTTTATAAATTATTTGAAGGATTTTTTATGAAGAATAGATTTGAAATTGGTGAACCTTTTGAAACAAAAATTGTGGCAATCACAAATACTACAGTTTTTTTGGATTTAAATGCAAAAAGTGAAGGCGTTCTTGACCGAAGTGAATTAAATGATGAAAATGGAAACGTTTCTGTAAAAGAAGGCGACACAATTAAAGTTTATTTTATTGGTGAATCTCAAGGAGAAATGCGTTTTACAACTAAAATTTCTGGTGAAAATGCTGATAAAACTCTTATTGAAAATGCTTATAAAAACGGAATTCCAGTTGAAGGTCATGTTGAATCAGAAATAAAAGGTGGATATGAAATAAAAATTGGAACAACAAAAGCATTTTGTCCTTATTCTCAAATGGGATTTAGAAAAAAAGAAGAATCATCTTATTATGTTGGAAAAAATCTTACATTTATCATAACAGAATTTAAAAATGATGGACGAAATATTTTAGTTTCAAACAGAAAAGTTGGCGAAAGTGAATACAATCAAGAAATTATTCGTCTTTCTAGACAAATTTCTGAAGGTTCGATTGTAGAAGCAACTGTTGAAAGTATCGAAAAATTTGGTGCTTTTGTAAATATTCAAGGTTTTAGAGCGTTACTTCCAATTAGCGAATTAAGTTTTGATAAAATTGATGATGCAGGCAAAATCGTAAAAGTTGGTGAAAAGATAAAAGTAAAAGTTTTAAATGCCGATTGGAAAAATGAAAAAGTTTCTGTAAGCCTAAAAGCGTTGGAAAAAAATCCTTGGGAAAATGTAGAAAATTTGGTTTCTGTCGGAGAAAAAATTACAGGAAAAATTGTAAGAATTACCGATTTTGGATTGTTTATCAATATTGCAAAAGGAATTGATGGACTTCTTCATATCAGTGAATTAGAAAATGTAAATGCAAACACCAATTTAAGAAAAATTTATAAAATTGGACAAGAAATAAACGTTGTAGTTGAAAAAATTGATGCTGAACAAAAAAGAATTTCTTTAAAAACCGCAGAATCTGCAGAACAAGAAGAATCCGCAAAAACTTATCTTTCAACATCAAATGATGATAGCGAAACTTACAATCCTTTTGCCGCTTTGTTAAAAAAATAAATTTTATTTATTTCCTTTTGCTCGATTGTGCGTTTTGCAGAGCATTTGGCAGTTTGTAATATCAGTTGAACCTCCTTTGCTCCATGCAGTAACGTGATCTGCATCCATTTCAGAAATTTTCCAAATTTTTGTTTTGTTTGTTGTATCGCTTAATGCACAAAGAGGACAATTTGATTTGTGTTCTTTTTCTGCCTCGTCAGTTTGCTTTTTATAAACTGATTTTTTTGTGCGTTCGTCAAATATACGAATATTTAAAAGTGTTTTGTCCTGTTCACCACCTAAAACATATTCGAAAATGCCTTTTCTGTTTGTTACAAAATCGTCGTCTAAAAGTTCTTCTATGCGATTCCAACTTTCATCAACATTATACGGATTTCTGTGATAAGTTTCGTAAATTCTGCCCCATTCAAGACCGCGTAACTCAGGAATAATTTTTTTAAAAGTGGAATCAATCCAATTTATAACTTCGTCAAAATATCCCTGAAGTTCCACAATATTATCATCATTGCGATGTTGCCCCATATATTGCTCAACGGTAATTTTTTGATGAAAAGAAATCCATTCAAGTGCAGTTTTTAAATAATCTTGTCGATTTACTTTTCCTACAATAAAATCAGACCAAATCATTATTTTTGCATTTCTTGAATTTGAAAAATATTCTTTTGCTTTTGTTACAAATGGACCTGAATAAATTGCATTTAAAAGTTCTTGCTCATTCAGAGGAACGCCAGCAATATTTATAGTTTTAAACCATTCTTTAATTTCAGTTTCTGTGCCTTCACATTCATAAAACGTGAGTTTTGTTTGCAAAAAATTTTGAGCCACATCTTTTGGAAGCGAATCCAAATATTGAAAGCGGTCATTAATTTCTATTGCAAATCGGCGAGTAACAAATCTTCCAATTGATGTAATGCGTTGCTGACCGTCTAAAATTTCAAGCCGACTATCTGGAGTTTTTACAAAATAAATTAAACCAATCGGATAGCCTTTTAAAATTGAATCAATTACGGCGACATCTTTTCTTCCGTCTGCATAAATATAGTTTCGCTGATATTCTGGCTGAATTGTAAGACGACCATTTAAACCAAAAAGACCTTTTCCTTCAAGTTCATTATAAATAAATCCTTTGCAGATTTCTTCGATTGTGTAGAATTTTAACTCTGTTTTCATTTAATAAAACTCCTTTAATTAATTTTTTAGAAAAAGACCGTCATTCTGAACTCTGCCTATCAACAAACAGGTTTTGTCTAAAATGACTTAAAAAGAAACTCCTTATACTATAATATAGACCTCAAAATTCAAAAAACACAAATACTAAAAATAAATTTTTGTTATTTTTTTGCAAATTTTTATTCTTTCTACTTTTTTCTAATTAAAATTCGTTGATACGGTACAATGGCTTTTCCATTACTTATGTATGCAGGATTTATCCAACCAACTTTTATAGCACCTGTATTTCCTTGTGAATAATACAAATCAACAAACTTTTGAGAAACACCTTTCCATTCGATAGGTAAAATTCCAGACTGTGGATGTCCTACAATTTCAAACTGTTCAGGACAGTATTTGTCCAAAAAACTGATTGGAACTCCCATTACACCTTCATAATCTGACGGAATTGAGTCTGTGTAAGGAACTTCGATTGCATCGTAATTGTCATATTTTGGAAAACCGTTTTCTCTTATTTCTTTATGTCCAGGATGTTTCAAATTCTCTGCCATTGTATTTAATTTCAATGGTTTATGTCGTCTTCCGTGTTCAAGATTTGTAAACCAAACACAATTTCTAAATTTTACCAAACCATCATCCTGTAGCACACCATCAGCATAATTTTTTTTTGAATTCTGTGGCAAAGCAAAAAATGCATTTCCACCAGAAAATCCATTTCCAAGCCAAAGTTTATTTTTCATAATAAGCGGAAAAATTTCTTTGTAAGTGATGGCATTCATATTTCCAATCACTAAAAACTTTTTGTTTTGCTCAAAAATCCATGCGATAAATTCTCTAAAAAGCGAAAACGGAGGATTTGTTATAACAATATCCGCTTCTTTTAAGAGTTCGCAAACTTCTGCACTTCTAAAATCACCATCTCCTTCAAGATAATGCCATTTTAATTTGTCTAAGTTATGAGGTGGTTCTTCTTTATCTGTAAGTGTAAAAATTTTTCCTTGTTTTGGAGATTTTTCAACATCATATTCAGGATTATCCATCTCAAACAAAGTAGGTTGCCACTGAAAATCTGGTTTTGGATTTTTAGAATCGTAAGCATAAGAAGTTGAAATCAATTTTTTTAAGCCAAATTTATCAAAATTACCTGCAAAAAATTTTGTAAAATTTGACCATTCTGGATCATCACACGGACACAAAATTGTTTTTCCACGAAACACATCTTTATCATAATCAAGATATGCATTCACTTCTTTTTGAATATCTGCGTATTGTGTGTAAAATTCATCATTTTTTGTTGATTTTGCTCTGCCTAAATTTGTATTTGCCATATCATTCCTTGTTTTTTATTTAGTAAATCATAAAACCTTCAACATTCTACTCAAACTTAAACCATTTAAAATCAAAATTACAGCCTGGCAGGAATACAAAACTTACTCTTTGCTCTCCAGAAATTACAGGAATTTCAAAAGTTTTTTCTTCATAATCATCTGTATGAGAAAATTCTATGACATCTGTTCGGGAATTTCCATCGCAATCAAAGAATTTAAGATTGATTGTATTATTGTCTGTATTTGATTTTCCGCAAATTGTAATTTTAGTTGCCTTACTTTCTGCAAAATTCATATTTGCAAAATCTAAGTTTACGTTATTTCCAATTCCTTCTACAGCGGTTTGTGTTTTTGTAAAAGTATCGCCAACTAATTCATCAGCATCTAACGCACGCAATTTTGAAAGAGCTTTTAGGGTTTTATCAAAATAAAAACCGTGGAAAACTAATTCATAAGGAATTACAATTGAAATTGTATGAACTCCAAAAAGTCTTTTGCTTAAAGTAAATACATTTTCTGAATAAGTATTATAAATTGAAGAATGTTTATAAGTAAATTTTCCAAGACATTCTCCAATTTCAGAAGGAATTCCTCCATTTCTTGTAGTTCCATTTCCTGGTTTTCCATCCCAAATTTCAATTGGAAGTTCTGTATCAAAACTGAAAATTGGAATATGAATAGAATCAGAACCTTCTTTTCCAAAATCAACTTTATCAAAACTTATCCACATTGGACCAATATTTCTATTTGAAATTCCACTTTCTAAACTTACGACAGGTTTTTCTTTAGAATTATCCCAATCATTAAAACGACACGCTTCAATTAATTTGTAAGGATTTAATTTTGGATTTCCAATTCCTGAAACATTAAAATTCAAATCGCTTAAAACTTCATCTAAATCTGAACCATTTTTTGATGTACAACGTAAAATACATACTCCATCGCAAATTGCTTTTATTGTTGCAGATTCAATTCCAGTTCCTTCTCCAGATTTATTCAAAACTTCGATATAATCAGAATCTACACATTCTTTCAAAACTGGATGCCAAATAATTTGTTTGATTGATGCATTTTCTGGAAGAAGTTTTGCGACAACTTCAATTTCGTTATTTTCTTTTGTTAAATCTGTAGATTTTTTTGCGGTTATTTCAATTTTTCGAGCCGGAATAAAGTCTTTTTCAGCGTGAATTGAATTATCTGCAGGAATTTCTTTCCATTTTTGATTTTCAGAATTTCCATCATATTTAATAGAAACATTTGGAAGATTTTTACTTGCTGCTGTTACAACAAACGATGATTTTGGAGTTTTTCCTTTTATAATTGCAACTAAGCGATTTGAAAATAATTTTCTACTGAGAGTTTTTCCATCAGCACTTTTATATTCATCATAATCGGTGGAATCACCATTATCCATTCCAACAAGTTCAGCATCGCCAGAAACATTTACAGTAATATAATTTCGTGCATTTTCTACCAGAATTCCATTTTTATCAGCAGTCATCAAATCTATAAAAAATAAATCACCATAATTTTCTAATTCTGGCTTCAAGATGATTTTTGCAGGATCTTCAAATGAAAATTTTTCTTCAAAAGCAATTTCTTTTCCATTTTCATCATAAGCGACAACTTTTATTTTTCCTTTTTGATATGCAACTTGCCATTTTCCAAAAGGTTCTTTTCCATCTTTATGATTGATTTTTTGCTTTCCAAAAGATTTATCGTTTACAAACAATTCAACTTCATCGGCGTTAGAATATGCTTTTACATCAATTATTTGACTTTCGTTCCAATCCCAGTAGGGTAGGAGATGAACAAAAGGTTTTATATTTTTACCAGCCCATTCAGATTTATAAAGATAAAATGTATCTTTTGGAAAACCAGCGGTATCAATTTGTCCAAAAAATGAATTCTTTGAATGATATGGAGTCGGTTCACCAATATAATCCCAACCTGTCCAAATATACTGACCGGCACTAAAAGGACAATCTCTATCGTTTGCAATTACAGTCTGTGTGTTTGCACATCCCCAAGTTGTTGTACAATTTCCCAAAGTTGAACATTGTCCATCGCTAAAAGTAACAAGTTTTAAACTTTCTGGAAAATGATAAATTCCTCGACTTTGCAATGTAGAACCTGTTTCTGAACCATAGATTTTCCAAGTAGGATATTTTTTATGATGTTCATCGTAAAGTCTTTCCAAATAATTGTATCCGACTGTATCAATTTTAGTTGCACAATTTTGAGCTCCATCTGTCATCATATAATTTGAAGCAATTGTGATTGGAGCAACTCTTTCAGAATCATTTTTTACAACATAGGAATATAATTTTTGTGTGATTTCATAACCATTTCCAATATGAGTATCATAAATTTCATTTCCAATTGACCACATTATCAAACTCGGATGATTTCTATCTTTTCTAACCCAAGAAGCCGTATCTTTTTCGCACCATTCGTTAAAATAATTTCCATAATCAAATTCTGTTTTTGGTTTTTCCCACATATCAAACGCTTCATCATCAACCAGAATTCCCATTTCATCGCATAAATCCATCCAATCTTTTGGAGGAGGATTATGAGAACATCTTACAGAATTTACGCCCATCTCTTTTAATTTTGTAAACTGACGACGTAACGCATTTTTACTAAAAGCTGCTCCCAAAGAACCATGGTCATGGTGATGGCACGCTCCATAAATTTTTAAATGCCTTCCGTTTAAGAAAAATCCTTTGTTTTCATCAAAAACTGCAACTTTATAACCACAATGCTGACTTATTGTGTCGATAACAGTTCCGTTTTTATCTAAAAGTTCAACTTTTGCAATATAAAAAAACGGGTCTTCAATATCCCACAAATGAGGAGATTTTACTTCAATTTCATCAAAAACTTTGTAAATTTTTGTATTCTGTAAAATTGGAACCGCTCGTTGAAGTTCTTTTTGTTCATCATCACTTAATTTTTCAGGAACTAAAGGATTTTCTGTTTTTGCAAAAACATTTCCATTTAAATCTGAAATTGTTACTAAAACTTTATGAGAATCAATTTCTCCGGCAACTTCTACAGAAATTTTTGTATTCCAAACATCCGATAAATCTTGTGATTTTGGCTTATTCGCAATGTAAAGACCGTCGATTGGTAGAAAAGTTTTTTGCGTGTTGATAAAATTTACATCTCTAAAAATTCCGGCTCCTGAATACCAGCGCGTATTACAATTTTCATAAACTGCAAGAACTTTTATTTCATTTTCGCCAACTTTTACAAAAGGTGTTAAATCTATTTCAAAAGTTGCATATCCATATTTCCATTCACCCGCTTTGTTACCGTTTATCCAAATTGCACAATTCATATAAACGCCTTCAAAACGAATAACATTTCGTCGATTTTCTACTTGTTCGGAAGAAAGTGAAAATTGTTTTTTATAGCAACCAACACTATTTTTATATAAATCTTTTACATGCCAAATCATCCAATCGTGAGGAATTTGTACTGGTTTGTATTCCAAATTTAATGATTTTTCGTAAAATTGTTCTGGAGAAAAAAGAACAGGTTTTCCATCTTTGTCATGAATTGAATCATAAGGAATTGACATTTCTGCAAATTGCCAATCGTCATTAAATAAAGTCATCATATTTTCACTATAAGCAAATAATCTTTTTTTGTGAATAGGAAAAACCGTTAAAAAAAGGGTCAGATAATCCCAAGCACAGCTCTAACCGCATACCGTTGCTGGATTCCTCCTCTGGCGGGGTTTTGCGGAAGACACTTGAAGGGCATCTGACCCAATAAAAAGAATTTACTATATAAGTAGGGATTTAGTCAATTATAAATGTTTTATTTTTCCTAAATGAAGATGATTTGACATCATATTTGAATTTTTATAATATTTTTTAAGAGGTTTTTATGAGTTCAAATTTTCCATTATCACAACAACAATTAAATAATCTTATAAAAGATTTTCCAACTCCTTTTTATTTATATGATGAAAAGGCAATCTGCGAAAATATGCGAAAATTTACAAAAGCATTTAGCATTTTTCCAAAATTTGTTGAACATTTTGCTGTAAAAGCATGTCCAAATCCTTATATTTTAAAAATTCTTGCAGACGAAGGCTGCGGAACTGACTGTTCATCTTTACCAGAACTTATGCTTTCAGAAGTTGCAGGAATAAAAAATGATTTGGTTATGTTTACTTCAAATGAAACTCCTGCCGAAGAATATAAATATGCTTACGAAAGAAACAATATCATAAATTTAGATGATATAACTCATATTGAATATCTTAAAAAGAATTTTGGAAAACTTCCTCAAACAATTTGTTTTAGATATAATCCTGGAAACGAAAAACAAGGTTGCAATTCTATTATTGGAAAACCTGAAGAAGCAAAATACGGTCTTACTCGTGAACAAATCATTCAAGCATATAAAATTTGTAAAGATGAAGGTGTAAAACATTTTGGACTACACACGATGGTTGCTTCAAACGAATTAAATCCTGATTTTTTTGTTGATACTGCAAAACTGATTTTTGAACTTGCGGTTGAAATAAAAGAAAAAACTGGCGTGAGAATAGAATTTGTTGATTTAGGTGGAGGAATAGGAATTCCATATAAACCAGAACAAAAACCTGTAGATTATGATTATATTGCAAACAAAATTCGCGAAGTTTATGATAAAATTTTAATTCCAGCAAATCTTGACCCTATGGAAATTCATTGGGAATGTGGACGACCAATCACAGGACCTTACGGATGGCTTGTTTCAACTGCAATTCATGAAAAACATATTTATAGAGATTATATCGGTTTAGATTCTTGCATGGCAGATTTAATGCGACCTGGAATGTACGGAGCGTATCATGAAGTTACAGTTAGTGGAAAAGAAAATGCTCCTAAAGACCATATTTATGATGTAGTTGGTTCTCTTTGTGAAAATTGTGATAAATTTGCCGTTCAACGTCCTCTCCCAAAAATTGATATTGGAGATCACATCATCATTCATGACGCAGGTGCACACGGAAGAGCAATGGGATTCAACTATAACGGAAAACTTCGCTGTGGTGAAATTTTACTTCGTGAAGACGGTTCTTTTAAGGAAATTCGTAGAAGAGAAACTATTGAAGACCTTTTTGCAACTCTTGACTTAAAAAGTGTAAAAGAATTTAAATAAAACACAACCTATTGACATAGTAGGTAAATAAGTTTATAAATATCTCATAGAATTTTTGGAAGTTGAATCTTCCTCATTGACTTTTTATAAGGAGCATATATGAAAAAATCAAATTTAAAAGCTTTAATCGCTATCGCTTTATTTTCAACCTTAGCTTTTTCGGTAAGTGCAAAACCAAAATTTCGTACTTTAGATAAAATTAAAAAAAGTGGAACAATCAAAATTGCTGTTTTCAGTGATAAAAAACCTTTTGGTTATGTTGATGAATACGGAAAATATCAAGGATATGATGTTTATTTTGCAGAAAGAATTGCTCAAGACCTTGGTGTAAAAGTAAAATATGTTCCTGTAGAAGCTGCTGCCCGCGTAGAAGTTTTACAAACAGGAAAAGTAGATTTAGTTTTAGCAAATTTCACAGTAACTCCAGAACGTGCAGAAAAAGTTGATTTTGCTCTTCCTTATATGAAATGTGCTCTCGGAGTTGTTTCTAATGAAAAAGATTTTATTACTTCACCAGAACAATTAAATGGAAAAACTTTAATTATTTCAAAAGGAACAACCGCAGAAACTTATTTTACAAAAAATTATCCAGATGTAAATCTTTTAAAATTTGACCAATATAGTGAAGCATATAATGCCTTGTTAGATGGTCGCGGAGTTGGTCTTTCTACAGATAATACAGAAGTTCTTGCCTGGGCTCTTGAAAATGATGGATTTGCAGTTGGAATTGAATCTTTAGGAAGTCTTGACACAATCGCTCCAGCCGTATCAAAAGGAAATACTTCACTTTTGAATTGGTTGAATGATGAAATAAAAAATCTTGGAAAAGAACAATTCTTCCATAAAGATTATGAAGCAACTCTTCGACAAGTTTATGGACCAGATTCTAATGCAGACTCATTAGTTGTTGAAG
>SAMEA104315438__coassemble_878_pt1 | contig 15996 bp, 11 predicted proteins | sample SAMEA104315438__metabat2_high_PE_006 | metagenome-assembled genome bin SAMEA104315438 (sample SAMEA104315438) | gut metagenome | biome: Monkey gut; feature: monkey-associated habitat; material: faeces | place: China | collected 2013 | reverse complement strand
CGATTACAATAGGTCCTGAACCGATAATCAAAACCTTGTGTATATTTTTATTTAAAGGCATTTTAGTTCTCCATTTGTTATATTTTTTATCTGATTTCTGGGCGTTTCCGTCGTAAACGGCGGACGGGTTATCCCTATCGCTTTTATTTAAGGTTTAATAAAAACCTTAAAAACGGCGAAGTCAAGACTTTAAGCGGAGCGTGTCTTGACTCGACGTATTACATCATGCTGATAAATCTGTCAAAAAGAAAATTCGTGTCATGCGGTCCGCCGCAGGCTTCCGGGTGGAACTGCACGCTGAACGCAGGAATGTTCTTATAGCTTACGCCCTCGCAAGTTCCGTCGTTCGTGTTCACAAAACTCAGCTCCGCGTTTGCCGGCAGGCTGTCGTTTTCAACTGCGTAGCCGTGGTTCTGGCTTGTAATGTAGACACGCCCTGTCTTCAGGTCTTTTACCGGCTGGTTTGCGCCGCGGTGTCCGTATTTAAGCTTTGAAGTTTTCGCTCCGTTTGCAAGCGCGAGCATCTGGTGTCCAAGGCAGATTCCAAAGACCGGAATTTTTCCGTATTCGCAAATCTTTCTGATTTCTTCTATTATTCCTGTATTCTCAGCAGGGTCTCCAGGTCCGTTGGAAAGCATAACTCCGCTAGGCGCCATCCTGATGATTTCCTCAGCTGTCGTGTTGTAAGGAACAACCTTCACATCGCAACCGCGCCTTTCAAGCTCACGCTCAATATTAGCCTTGGCCCCGAAATCAAAAAGAACAACTTTCTTGCCTTTTCCGTCTGCGAAATCCTTTGTGTAATAGAAAGTCTTCGCAGGCTCCACAGCGTTTTCAAGCGGCTTCTCAATCATTGAGTCCTGGACATTTTTAACAGCGTCTACAATTGTATAGTTTTTAATCTTGTTCAGAAGCCCGCTGTTGATTTTAGGGCAGACATCATCGCTTGAAATCATTCCGTTCATAACGCCGGCCTCGCGCAGAATCTTTGTAAGGCGGCGCGTGTCAATTCCGCAAAGTCCGATTATATTCTGGCTTTTTAAAAAGCCGTCAAGATCTCCTTTGCATCGGAAATTTGACGGCTTCTCACAAAGCTCTCTGACAATGTAACCACGGATATGGCTTTTTTTGCTCTCAAAATCTTCAGGAATCACGCCGTAGTTTCCAATCAACGGAAATGTCTGGGTGACAATCTGGCCGTAATAACTTGGGTCAGTCAATGTTTCAAGATAGCCGGTCATTCCAGTCGTAAAGACAGTTTCTCCGATTACCGTTCCCTTTGCGCCGACAGATTTTCCCTCAAAAACTGTGCCGTCGGCGAGAATCAAAAATGCCATCATAGCCTCCAAAGATGCCTAAAAACTATTGCGGTTTATGACCACAAAAAATCTAAAAGTTTAAAAAAAAACGCCCATAAATGCTTTAAAACTTTATGAACGTCTTTGTGAATTATATAAATTTGTTTTTATTAAATTTATATAATTGTATAAATTTGTAATAAAATCGTCAAGAGATAGATTTATTTTGGAAAATTTCACAAAAAAACTTTTCAAAATAAATTTTTATAAGGGGGAAAATCATCTATTTATACCCTATTTTTTTTGCAACAAAACTTGCTAACGCATTTATTCCTACTACAGCAATAAGAAGTACAACAGCGGTTGCAAATGCCTGATTTGTATGTAATCCTTCAGAACTTAAAACATACATGTGAACTGCAAGTGTTCTTCCTGAACCAAAAACTGAATGTGGAATTTGAGCAACTGTTCCCGCTGTGTAAATCAAAGCTGCAGTTTCTCCAATAACTCGACCACTTGCTAAAATTATACCACTTAAAATTCCTGGAATAGCCGAAGGTAAAACAACTTTGAAAACAGTTCTTAATTTTCCTGCTCCAAGTCCAAAACTTCCTTCCCTAAAAGAATCTGGAACAGCAATTAAAGCTTCTTCTGTGGTTCTCATAATTGTTGGCAAAATCATAATTGCAACTGTAAAACTTCCTGCCAAGAGTGAATATCCCCATTTTAAAGTTCCAACAAAAAGTAACATTCCAAAAAGTCCAAAAATAATAGAAGGAATTCCAGTTAATGTTTCTGTTGTAAGTCGAACAAGTTTTACAAATTTATTTCCACGACTTGCATATTCTACAAGATAAATTGCAGAACCAATTCCAAGTGGACAAGCAATCAAAAGAGAAATTAACGTCATAAAAATTGTATTCATCAACGCTGGAACTACAGAACAGTTTTCTGATGTGTAAGTTAGCGAAAAAAGTGATGGCGTTAGATAAGGAATTCCTTTTGCTAAAATATAAACAATCATAAAAATAAGAATAGAAATTGTGATTGCAGCACATAAATAAACTAAATCTTTTATAAATTTTGATTTTACGTTTTTATTTTTTGTAAAGAATTTTTGTTTACTAAAAGATTTTTTCTTGAAAAGTTGCAAATTTTTTTCATTATTTTCAGGTTTTGTAAAATTTATTCCATCTAAAAGATAATTTATAGGTCTTGTTTCCATAGTTTTTCGCAATTTTCATAAGATTGAAAATCACTTTTCTCCTAAAATAAAAATTTTTCATAAAAAAAAATAATTTTAGAATGTTAGAGTTTTATTAGATGATTGTTAATTTTGTGTAAAAAAAATAAATCTTAAAAAAAGACTTTAATATAAATTTTCAAATCAGATTTTTAATCAATTTAATTAAATTTTTGCGATTTTCTCTAATTTTTAGTGTTTTTTTATTATTTTTTTTATTGACAAATAGAAAATCGGCACTATAATTTAACTACAACGTTGTAGTTAAGATATTCTGCTTTCGTTGAAGAAAAAATCGCCTTTTTTAAGGTAATTCATACATAACTACACAGGAGGAAATTGTATGAAAAAGTTAGTCGCAGCAGCAGTTGCTGTAGCTTCAGTAATTACTTTGATGTCTTGTTCTAAATCTAATTCTAATGCAAAAACAGACGGAAAAGTTCTTAACATTTATGTTTGGAATGATGAATTCCCTTCACGTTTCAATTCTTATTTCCCAAAAGAAAAACTTGGTGATGTAAAAGTAAACTTTGTTCAAACTCCAAATCAGGACAATGCTTACCAGAACAAACTTGACTCAGTTCTTCTTAGACAAGAAAAAGCTCCTGCAGATGAAAAAGTTGATATTTTCTTGGTAGAAGCTGACTATGCTCTTAAATATGTAGATACTCCATATACATTGGATGTAAAAAAAGATATCGGTCTTACAGATGAAGATTTGAAAAATCAATTCAAATATACAAAAGATGTTATGACTGATTCAAAAGGTATTTTGAAAGGTGTTTCTTGGCAAGGATGTCCAGGTGGATTTGTATATCGCCGTTCTTATGCTAAAAAAGTTCTTGGAACAGATGATCCAGTAGAAGTACAGAAATATATCGATTCTTGGGCAAAATTTGATGAAACAGCTGCAAAAATGAAAGCTGCTGGATATTATATGCTTTCTGGTTTCGATGATTCATTCCGTGTTTTCTCTGACAACATCAAACAACCTTGGGTAAAAGGTAACAAAATTGTTGTAGATGACAGCATTAAAACTTGGATTAAACAAACAAAAGAATACACAGACAAAGGATACAACAACAGAACAAGTCTTTGGGCTGCTGAATGGACACAAGGTATGATGCAAGACGGAAAAGTATTCGGATACTTTGGACCAGCTTGGTTCGTAGACTTCTCTATGCCACATGATGAAGGTTCTGCTTTCGGTGATTGGGCATTTACAAAAGGTCCACAAGGATTCTCTTGGGGTGGAACTTGGATTTGTGGTGCTGCTGGTTCTGACAACGTTGCTTTAATCAAAGAAATTATGAAAGAACTTACATGTAATGCAACAATTATGGAAAAAATTGCTAAAGAAGCTGGTGATTTCGTAAACAACGAACCTGCTATGAAAAATGTTGCAAATTCAGATTACAAAAATGATTTCTTAGGTGGACAAAACCACATTGCATTCTTCATTGATTCAGCTGCTTCTATTGATAAGAGTACAATTTCTATGTACGACCAAGGTATGTCAGAAAAGATTCAAGCTGCTATGAAAGATTATTTCGTAGGTTCTGTAACAGAAGATGAAGCTTGGAATAACTTCTACACATCTGTACTTGAAATCTATCCAAACTTAACTAAATAGTTCTTATTAAGTTAAGATTTTATTGGGGATTGCTAAATTCTGCAGTCCCCTTTTTTTAACCGATAATTTACAGTCGGGAGGATAAAATGGTAACAATAACAAAACAAAAACCTTTAGCACCTCAAAAAAAATTGCAAGAGCAAGAATCAAAACCTAAGTTTAAATTATTTTCAACTCAAAATAAATTACCAAAACATAAATCCGTACAATATGATCAATGGGGATATTTTTTCATCGCTCCATTTTTTATTGTTTATTTTATTTTCTCTTTAATTCCTTTAATTACAACTTTTTATTATAGTTTTTTTGAATATTATAGAGTTGGAATAACTGAAGTTGGTCCAAAATTTAATGGTATAAAAAATTATATTAGTATTTTTACAACAGATGATAATCTTGGAAGATATTTTTGGAACACAATTATCATGTGGATTATGGGATTCGTTCCACAAATTGTTATTTCTTTACTTCTTGCAGTATGGTTTACAAATACTGAATTAAAATTGAAATGTCAGCGGTTCTTTAAAACTGTTATATATATGCCAAACTTAATCATGGCGGCAGCATTTTCTATGTTGTTCTTTACTCTTTTTTCTGCAAATGGTCCAATCAATTCCATCATAAAGAGCATGGTAGATAAAATGAATATGCCAGATGTGCAAGGTCAATTAAATGCTTTAGTTGCAAATTTGAATGCTTATGTTTCTCAAAATGAAAGTAATGCACCTTTAAAAGAGGCAATCGCTTCTGTAATTTCTTCAATACAAAGTGTAAGTATTCCAAAAGGTTCAACTCTTTCACAAGTAAATGCAATTATAGATTCTCTTAGAGAGTCTTCTATGGAACTTTTTAGAAATTCATATTCTGGAGTAGAGCAATTTAGAGTTTTAGGTATTATTTCTGATGGTTTAAGCACAACAGTTCAACCTATGAAATCAATTTACTTCTTTGAGTCTGTATGGTTTACTAGAGGATTAGTTGCTTTGATGAACTTTTTAATGTGGTATGGAAATACAACAATCATGCTTATGGCTGGTGTAATGGGAATTGACAATAGTTTATTTGAAGCGGCTCGTATTGATGGAGCAAATCCTCTTCAAGTATTCTTTAAAATCACAATTCCGTTATTGCTTCCTATTTTTGTATACGTACTTATCACTTCTCTTATTGGTGGTATTCAGATGTTTGATGTTCCACAGATTTTAACTAACGGAAGTGGAAATCCAAACAGAACTATTATGACAATCATTATGAAGTTGAATAAGAATTTGTATAGTAAAAATTATGGTTTAGCAGGTTCTACTTCTGTATTTGTTTTCATAATTACAGCAATCCTAAGTACTTTTGTTTATAAATCTACAATGTCTAAGTACTCAAATAAACGCTAAGGAGGATAGAGATGAACAAAATAAAAAGTCAAAGTCAAACTTTAGCAATAAAAAGAATTTTTTGCTATTTGGTTTTAATCTTTTTTACATTTTTATCATTATTTCCTTTTTATATAATGATTATTAATGCAACCCACACAAATGCAGAAATTCAACGTGGATTTTTAGGTTTACCAGGAAGTAATCTTATAAAGAATTTTGTAAATCTTGCTTTTAATAAAGAATCATCATCTAGTGTTGTACAAAGCATTATTGCAAGTCAAAATTATGAAAAAATTTCAAATTATGCAAAAAACTATCCTATTTTGCGTAGTATGTTGAACAGTTTGATAGTTGCTACTCTTATTGCTGCTGTAACTACTTACTTTAGTGCAATGACAGCTTATGGAATTTATATGTATAACTTTAAATTAAAAGGTTTCGCATTTAAATTTATTATGGCTGTTATGATGGTTCCAACTCAAGTTTCAACATTAGGTTTTATAAGATTGTTAACTAAACTGCATCTTATGAATAATTATATAGCGTTAATCGTTCCAGCAATTGCGGCTCCAGTAGTTTTCTTCTATATGTATCAGTCTTTAGAAGCAACGTTGCCATTTTCTATTGTAGAAGCGGCTCGTGTAGATGGTTGTCATGAATTTAAAACGTTTAATGCAATTGTTATTCCAATGATAAAACCTGCTCTTGCTGTTCAGGCAATTTTCTCTTTCGTATCTTCTTGGAATAATTACTTTATTCCTGCGTTAATTATTGATGATAAAGCGTTATGGACTGTTCCTATTGTAATTGCAAATGCTCGTGGTGCTGACTATGTATCTTTTGATATGGGAATTATTTATATGCTTATCTCAATGGCTGTTGTTCCTTTAATCATAATTTACTTGTTCTTGTCAAAACATATTGTTGCAGGTGCAACCGCTGGTGGTGTAAAAGAGTAATTTCTAGATTTTTCTGAAAAAGAAATTTTATTTTAGAGCGACTTCCGTTTGTGGAAGTCGCTTTTTTAATCTGTTAAAGTAAAATTAATTAAATTTTCAAGATTTGCAAAATCATTTGTCATTTTTATAGAATCTGAATCATCAGGAATTCTTACTAAATAAGTTAATTTTATCTGTTGTTTTGGTACATCATATTCTACATTCAAGTCTGAAATATAAAATTTATATTTTCTTAAAATATTTTCTATCTTTGTTTTATCAACTATTGGTTCTGAAAAAACTAAAATCAAAAATTTGTTTTTTTCTATTGGAAAAGCTTTGTGTTCAAATTTTTCCATCAAAAAGAGTGATAAAATTATTACAAAAAAAGCAATAAAACAAGGAATATAAAGTCCTGCACCAAGAGAAAGTCCAATTCCTGCGGTTGCAAAAATTATTGAAGCGGTTGTGAGTCCTTTTATATTTAAACCTTGCTTCATAATCGCTCCACCACCAACAAAACCAATTCCAGTTATCACGCCAGCAGCAATTCTTGTAGGATCTCCGTCTGAAAGAAAATTTTGTGCCATTTCTATAGATAAAATTGAAAGTAAAGTTGATGATACACTAATCATAATTAAAGTGCGAATTCCAGCGATTTGTTTTTTGAGTTTTCGTTCAAATCCTAAAAGGCTTCCAAAAATCAAACTTAAAAAAATGCGAAAAGCGTATTCTGCGTAAATGTGATTTTGAAAAAAAATAAAAATCTTTTCCATTATTTTTCCTTTTTTTATTATTTAAAAAGCGAAAATCCTGTAGAAATTTTTGAACCGACTTTATTCCAAGTTGTTGCTTGTTTTACGGTTTGATGATGTTTTGTCTGGGAAAGAATTTTAAAACTTTCTAAGAGCCAAGCTGATAATTGTTTATCGTTTTTATAAAGTTCGTTGTTAAATGTATTTTTTACTAAAAAAACTGTTAAATATTCGCGATTTGAAACATTTGTTGCAAAATTTTGTGCTAAATGTTCAAAACTTGCTTCTCCAATATTAACGATTGTACTTGCAGGAATTACATTTGCATATTTATTTCCTGAAGTAGATATTTCATATTTTGAAGGATATGTTTTTAGTATAAACGAAACTGTAATTGGTTCTTTTTTTTGGTCAATCCGTTTTAAAAGTTCACTTGTTGAATAAATATATGAATTTATAAGTTGATCTAAACTCATAGAAATTTCATCATTTCTATCAAGTTTGAATTTTGTTGAAAAATATGCGGAATCATAATAAAAAATCACGTGCGATATTTTTTCAAGATTTGTTTCTGCTTTTATTAAAAAAGAATGAGCGGAAACTGCCGAAGAATAATTCCAATTTGAAAAAGATATATTTTCAGTTTGAAAATTCACAATATCTGTTTCTGAATTTGCAGAACAAAAAATCTTATTTTCGTTATTTCGTAAAGATTCGCAAAAACTGCTGGAATCTGGTAATTCTTTCCCAATTAGTAAAATATTATACATTCTTCAATTATATCATAGTCTAGAATGTCATTCCACTGTATGTTATAATTAAAACTTATGAAAGTTTGGATAAAATATTTAATTGGGATTGCTTTAGGTCTTGCGGTTGCATTTATTTTACCAATTGATAATGTTGCAACTACAAATATTCTTTCTTTTCTTACAGAATTGGTTATTCATATTGGAAGATACATTGTTGTACCTCTAGTTTTTTTTACAACAATTGTTTCTTTTAATAAATTGCGTTCTTCAAAGTTGATTTTAAAAACTGGAGTTTGGACTTTTACAATTATAATTATATCATCATTAATTTTAACTTTAGTTGGATTACTTTCTATAATTATTGTAAAACTTCCTAGAATTCCTATTACTGTAGAAATGGCAACAGATTCTTATTCTCTTGGCATAAAAGATATGATTCTTTCTCTTTTTCCATTTTCTGCGTTTGAATCTTTAAGAGAAGGTTCTTTTTTACTTGTTTGTTTTGTTTTTGCAGCATTAATTGGTTGGGAAAGTGCTACGAATGTTGAATCTACAATTTTTAAACCTGTTTTTACATTAGCAGATTCTCTTTCTAAACTTTTCTACAATATTGCTGTTTTCTTCACAGAAATTATGTCAATTCTTTCTATTATAATAATGTGCAGTTGGGTGATTGAATTCCGTTCTTTCTTCTTATCAGGAATTTATACACCAATGATTATTATGTTTGCAGTTGATTTAATTCTTGTAGCAGGCGTTATTTATCCTTTAATCATAAGATATTTGTGCCATGACCCTCATCCTTATAGAGTTTTGTTTGCAGCAATTTCACCAGCTTTGCTTTCTTTTATTTCAAGAGACTCAAATTTAGTTTTACCATTATCAATCAGACATGGAAAAGAAAGTTTAGGAATTCGTCGTCGTTGCGGAGGATTTACTTATCCTTTGTTTTCTATTTTTGCACGCGGTGGTTCGGCTTTAGTTTCAACAATCAGTTTTATTTTGATTTGGCGAAGTTATTCAACTTTAACTCTTCCTATAACTGATATTTTGTGGATTTTTGGTGTTTCTTTTGGATTGTCTTTTCTTTTAGGTGGACTTCCTTCTGGAGGAGCGTTTATTTTACTTACAATTTTATGCGAAAAATACGCTAAAGGATTTGAAACAAGTTTTCTTTTGTTAAAACCAGCAACTTTAATTATTTGTTCTTTTTCAACGTTGTTTGATACAATCACTGCGATGTTTGGAAGTTATATTGTTGCTGTAAAAACAAAAATGATAGAACATCATACAATTCAGCATTTTATTTAAAATAAAAATGGTCTTTTTGAATTTTAATGATATAATAGTAGCAGATTTATAGAGAATTATTTTTTTAGAAAAGGTAAATTGGAAATTGAAATTTTCTGATTTACTTTTTTATAGGAGAATGGAGTGGCTATTTCTATAAAGGAAATTGTAGCAGGAAGAAAAGTTTTTTTTATAACGCCTGATACATCTTTAATTCCGTCAAGTTATCTTGAAGATTATTTTGCTTTAGGATTTGAATGTTATTTTGTTGAATATGATAAACGAATAAATTTAAGAACAAAAATTGATGTTCTTCTTTCTGTTTTTAATGATGTAATTTTATTTTTTAGTATTGATTATAATACAGACGAATTTGATTGGGCTGATTTCATAAAAAAAATAAAAGACCGTTATGGAGATAGAGTTTTTATTGGAGTTCTTTTTACAAAACGTCAATCTAAAGAAGAAAAATTAAGAATAGAACGGAAATATTTGTTTGATTTAGGTTTATCTTGCGGATGTGTTCAACTTGAATATCATAAAAAACAAAATTTTAATATTATAGAGAGAATTCTTATTGCAACTCAAGCTCAAGGGCGAAGAAAAAATATTCGTGCATTGTGTACAAAATCGTGTACTTTTTCTGTTTTCTACAATGGAATTGCATATAACGGTGTTTTACAAGACATAAGTCTTTCTCATTTTTCTTTTGTTTTTCCTGAAGGTAAATTAGAAGTAAAAAGTTACGAAAAACTTGCTGATTTTCATTTTAATATAAAAGGATTTATGTTTCGCTCTGATGCCGTTTTAATTATGGAAAGACAAACTGAAAACGGAACTCTTTTTATTTTTGCTTTTACATCTTCAACTGGAGCAATGGGATTAGACCAAAGAATAAAAGAATTATTAATTCCGAATATTTATCAACTTTTAAATTCAAATTTTAATACTTTAGTTTCTCAAATCTATCATAAAATTGGAACAGAATTAGATGATATTTCTGAAATTGAAACTATAGAAAGTGATGATTAATTTTATAAATTATTTTTAATTTTTTTTTCTTTTCGATTTACAGTAATTTAGTTTTCTCGTAAAATATCAAAACTATGGAATTTACACAAGAAACAATTGATGATTTACATGTCAATGAAGTTGGCATAATGAAAAAAATTGCTGAAGAATTGAATATTAATATTCAGCAGGTTAGTACAGTTATTACTCTTTTTGAAGAAGGAAATACTGTAGCATTTATTAGTCGTTATAGAAAAGATAAAACTGGAAATTTGGACGAAGTTCAGGTTCGCGACTGTGATCACCTTTATAAATCTTATCATAATTTGGAAGAACGTCGAATTGAAATTGTAAAAGGTGTTTTTGCTCAAGGAAAATTATCAGAAAGTTTATACGATGCAATTATGTCTGCAGCAACTCTTACCGCTTTGGAAGATTTGTGGGCTCCTTTCAAAAAGAAAAAGAAAACTCGTGGAATGATTGCTCAAGAAAAAGGATTAGAGTCTTTAGCAGATTCAATGCTTGTAATGAGCGATTCTGAAATTGAAAAAGAAGCTGAAAAATATATCAAAACTGATAATGAAGATTCTGCCTTGAATGTAGAAACTGTACAAGATGCTTTAAACGGAGCAAAAGATATTATTGCAGAAAGAATTAGTCAAGATTCTGCAAATCGAGAAAAAATTCATGACCTTTATATGAAAACTGGAAACATTGTTACAAAAGGAATTGTTCCTGAAGGTCAAAACGAAGAAGATGCAAAAAAAGTTTCTACATATCAAATGTATTGGGATTATAAAGAACCTTTAAATCAAGTAAAACCTCACAGAATTTTGGCGATGAATCGAGCAGAAAGAGAAGGTGCTTTGCAAGTTACAATTGATGTTGATGTTGATGAAGCTGTTTCTTTATTACAAAAACAGTTTGAATTAAAAAATCATTATCATAAAGATGCTATTGAAGATGGAGTTGTTAGACTTCTTTCGCCAGCCGTTGTTCGCGAAATTCGTAGTGATGAATCTGATGAAGCGGATTCTCATGGAATTGGTATTTTTAGTGAAAATCTAAAAAATCTTTTGATGACTCAACCAATCAAAGGAAGTCGTGTTTTAGGAGTTGATCCTGGTTATAGAAACGGAACAAAATGTGCTGCTTTAGATGAAACTGGAAAATATCTTGGATTTTTCAAAATCTTTCAGGAACAGGACCCAGAAGGTGCTTACAACGCAATAAACGATGCAATTGATAAATATGATATTCAAGTTTTAGCGGTTGGAAATGGAACTGGTTCTCAAGAAGTTCAATCAATTGTATCAAAAGTTATTAACGAAAATTATGCAAATTCTGATGTAAAATACACAGTTGTTGATGAAAGTGGAGCATCTGTTTATTCTGCAAGTCCAGTTGCAACAGAAGAATTCCCGGATTTAGATGTTATGGTTCGTGGTGCAATTTCTATGGGACGACGTTTGCAGGATCCTTTGGCAGAACTTGTAAAAATTGACCCAAAAGCAATTGGCGTAGGACTTTATCAGCATGATGTAAATCAGAAAAAACTTGCAGAACAACTTGATGAAGTTGTAAGTTCAGTTGTAAATAATGTTGGCGTAAACTTAAACACAGCAAGTTATATGCTTTTAAAATATGTTTCTGGAATCAACAGTTCTACTGCAAAAAAAATTGTAGCATACAGAGATGCAAACGGAAAAATAAAAAGTCGTGAAGATTTGAAAAACGTTCCAGGTCTTGGACCTAAAGCGTTTGAACAATGTGCAGGATTTTTGAAAATTGCAGAAAGTGCTGACCCTCTTGATAATACTTGGGTTCATCCAGAGAATTATGATGCTGCTCGCGAAGTTTTACCTTTAATTCAAAAAGGAGAAAAAATCCCTAATGATTTAATAAAAGATTTGGCAGAAAAATATAAACTTAGCGAACAAACTGTAAAAGATATTGTTGATGAATTGCAAAAACCAAATCGTGACCCTCGTGATGGTTATCCAGCTCCAATTATGCAAAAAGGCGTTCTCCAATTTGAAGACTTAAAAGAAGGAATGAAAGTTATTGGAAAAATTAAAAATGTTGTTGATTTTGGTGCTTTCGTTGATATTGGTTTGCATGAAACTGGACTTGTTCATTTAAGTGAACTTAGTGATAATTTTGTTTCAGACCCAATGGATGTTGTAAAAGTTGGCGATATTCACGAATTTACAATCATTGCACTTGATAAAGATAGAAGAAGAATAAGTCTTTCTCTAAAATCTGATGCAATGTCAAGAATTGGAAGTAGTCAAAATACAAATAAAGAAAATGTTCAAAATCATCATTCTGGAGAAAGAAAACGAGTTGTTGTTGTAAAAAAAGGACAAACAAATTCTCGTCTAGAAGTAAAAAATCATTCAAGAAAAGATGATGATGGAATGACTTACAATCCTTTTGCAGCGTTATTAAAGAAATAAATTTGCTTTTTTAAATAAAATAACATATACTTAATGTGATTGTAACTATTTCAAAAAGTATATGTTGTTATTTTGTAAAAATATTTTATTCGGAGGTGAAATATGAAAAAAATATTTTTTGGAATATCTGCGATTTTCGTTTTTTGTTTATGTTCGTGTAACAACGGTTCATTAACTCCACCAGCTGCAGTAGAAATTAAAACAAATGCTAATTACAATTTTGATATTTTGAATATTGATAAAAGTTTTAATGAGATTTTTTCTGCAGAAAAACTTTTTCCACAAGAAGAAAATTCTAATATAAAAGTTTACAATTATAATCCAAACGGAAAATCAAAAGAATATCAATTATTAATTTATGCACCAATTCAACAAATCCCTCTTGATTTTAGTGCATATTTAGATTCAATCAATTTAAATGATTCTCTTTCTTCAATGTCAATTGATAAATCATTTAAAATTCCAAATGTTGATTTTTCAAATGAAAAAGAATTGGATTTAACTGAAATAAGCGATTTAATCAATAAAATTATGGTCTTTTCTGGAAAAACTTTCTCTGACGGACTTGTTGCTTTTGCTTCAGAAAATCCTGCAAATACATTTGAGTCAATTGAATATTCTTTTGGTGGCATAGGAATATTTTCTGCTCAGCCAGATGGTTCTACAGTTTCGATAACTTCTAAAGATGAAAAAACTATTAACGGAACTTTCAAAGACGGAAAAGCAGTCTTAACTTTTGCAGATGGATTTGTTTTTTCAAAAACTGGAATGAAAATTTCTTTTAGCGGAGAAACAGATGTAGATTATTTTGGAAAAATAAGTGATGACAGTAAGATAGTAAAAGTTACAGGTTTAACTTTAAGTGATTCAATAGAAATTTCTGTGGAAAATAAATTTGAAATCAGTTCTATGGAAACATTACGTTCTTGTGTTATTGAAAAAGGAACTTTAACTACAAATGTAAATTTTTCAGATTCTTGGAGTGGACAAAATTTAACATTTGAAAACGTAAATATTTCTGGCGGATTAAATATTCCTAATATTTCTGATGGCGAAACAAGTTTAAATGGTAAAGAATTTGAACCAAAAAATTTAAATATTGATGGAAATATAAAACTTTCTTTTGAAAATGCAAATTTAGATTTTGCGAATGTTCCTAAAGTTGTAGTTGGTTGTAAAATTGACTCTCTAGAAAGTGCAACTGTAAGTTTAGATGAGAACTATAATGCAACTGTATCTAAAAACCAAAAACTTCCAGAAGAAGCAACAAAAATTCTAAAAGAAATAGTTTGGATGGAATCTGGTGTAAAAATTTCAAGCACATCAACTTTGCCAGAAGGAAATGATATTAAATTCTCAACAATAGAATCAAACTTTTTTGATATTCACGAAACTGGTAAAACTTTAACAACAGGAACTCCTCTTGAAATTTATTGTAAATCAGGATTGAAAACTCCAATTTCAACTGATTCTGAAGTAGATTTTGCTGTTACTTTGGAATTGCCTGGTTATAAGGAGGCAGAAAAAACTGTTACTGTAAAAAATATCGAACCTAATAAAGAATATAAAATCGCAATTACGATTGAACCAACTTTTGATTGGCTAAAAGTAGTTGTTTCTCCAAAAGGTTTTGGTGGTGCTTCACAATCAGATAAAATCTCAACAGGTTTTTCAATGTCTTCACTTTTTGATGAGCTTGATACACAATTAAAACTTACAGAAGAAAATTCTTTCAAAAAAAATGTAGAAATAAAATCTATACCAACATATCTTTTCTGTAATTTGCCATCAGTTTTGGATTCAACAAAATTCGAAGGAACAATAAAAGCATTTATTGGCGATTCCGAAGCAAATCCTATGACAACAGAGGGCGAAACTTATATTCTTGGTGATAAAACAGAAAAAGGTGCAATGGAAAGTTCTACAGAGCCAGAATTTAATATTAATGACGATAAAGAAGTAACAACTGATTTAGGGGCTGTCAAAGCAACTACTTCTGCTGATTTTGCACATTTAATAAACGCTTCAAAAAATTGTCCAGCAGATTCTTCAATTTGGTTAGAATATGATTTAGCTCTTTCTTCTGAAAGTTCTGATTTGACAATAGGAAATCCTAATCACAAAGATGAATTATCTAGTGATGAAAAAGTTTTAGACCTTTCTGAAAATAATAATATTTCTATAACAGCAATGATTGTCGTACCTTTTAAATTAGACATCAAAAATGATTTGAATATTAACTTTATGGATTTTATCAAATCGGATGATTCTTCAACAGAAGAAAATAAAGATATATTAAATCGTACAGAAGCAACTGATTTATCTAATATCGAAAAATATTTGGATGTTATAGAAACAGTGTCAGTTAGTTATGCTCCTACAAAATTGCCTTTTGGTTCTGACAATAAAATCAATCTTTTTATAAAAATACCAAGTATAAATTATGATGAAGAATTAAGTCTTTCTAAAGGAACATTGGAATTGAATCCTAAAGAAATTTTGGAAACTTATCCTCTTGAGCCAGAAATTTCTGCAACAATTCCTGAAGGCAATTTTTGGATTGAAAAAGATGTTTCTTTAGCAACACATATTATTCTTGGAATAAAAACTGATGGTTCTTTAAAATTTGAATTTTAGGAGGTGAGATTATGAAACGTTTATTATCTTTTTTTATAACAAGTTTGTTTTTTATTCCTCTTTGTTTTGGACAATCGGAATACTTTTCAAACAGATTTATAGAACTTAAAGCAGAAGTTCCTTTTCAAGTTTCAAATAATTATTTTACTTTTTATGATTTTTTTGGAACGGAGGATGGAACTGTCGTAATTGATTTAAAAGAAATAGCAGATACTCTTCCAGATTCTGGTTTAGATTTTAGATTTTATACATCTCCAAATGTTGCTTTAAATTTAAATGCACGAGTTTTTGCAATTGGTTTTAATCCTGGTGTTGAATTTTCTTCAAATGTTAGAATTGGAAAAGATTTTTTTGATTTCTTGGGCAATGGTAATGAACTTTATGAAGATATAAAAGTTGATGGAGAAGGAAATTTTGATGTATTTGCTTATTTTAAGGTTCCTGTTGCAATGAAAATAAGTAAACTCAATCTTGTGGTTGCACCATCAATCTTCATACCACTTGCACATGGAACAACAAATAATATTAGTGCAACTGTAGAAAATACAACAGAATCTACTCTTAAAGTAAATGCAAATGTAGATGCTTCACTTTATTCAATTGCAGCAAT
>SAMEA104315438__coassemble_805_pt1 | contig 18334 bp, 27 predicted proteins | sample SAMEA104315438__metabat2_high_PE_006 | metagenome-assembled genome bin SAMEA104315438 (sample SAMEA104315438) | gut metagenome | biome: Monkey gut; feature: monkey-associated habitat; material: faeces | place: China | collected 2013 | reverse complement strand
GCGAAAATATCGACAAGATAAGTGACGAGTTTATCGAAGACGCGGATATTGTTCCCGGAAAATTCGATAATGTTGCTGATTGTGGATATTCAGTGCCTTCCTATTGGGATATAGGCAAGGTATACAAGCGTCTGATAAAAATGGTCGCAGCTAATGAAAAAATCGAAATCATTGACGCACTGATAGAAGTTTACAATTCCTTTATCAGCCCCAAGATTGACGACTACAATAGCAGCGTTTATTATGAAAATCCAAACTATATATTTGAATGTTACAAAGAAAAAAAGATGCTATAAATTTTATATTATTCCGCTGATGAACGAAGTTCGCGTCGGACAATGCGAGTTTTCATCTTGGGGAAACGCATTGTGCAAAGACAGAAAGCAGCTTGATGTTTTGGGAGTCGGTGCTTATGATAACGGGAAGCTAGTCGGACTTGCAGGCGCTTCCGCAGATTGTGATGATATGTGGCAAATCGGAGTTGATGTTTTACCTGAATATCGCAGGCAGGGAATCGCTTCTTCATTAACAAGTAATCTGGCAATAGAAATTCTTGAGCGAGGCAAGGTTCCGTTTTATTGTTGCGCCTGGTCCAATCTTAAATCTGCAAAAAACGCACTGAGCAGCGGATTTGTTCCGGCTTTGGTAGAGATGACAGTAAAATCCGCAAGCTTAGTTGATGATATGAACAAATAGCAATTTCTGAATTGATGGAAAATTCATAGCTTTTATAGGAGAAAAGATTATGCTTATTGAAACAGAACGTCTAATCTTAAGAGAAATGACGGAAAATGATTTTGACGCACTTTACAAGGTCTTGGCAGATTCAGATATAATGCAGCATTATCCATATACTTTCGACGAAAACAGGGTAAGGAACTGGATCGTACGAAATATCGAAAGATATCGGATATTCGGGTTCGGACTGTGGGCGGTGTGCCTGAAGGAAACCGGCGAGATGATCGGCGATTGCGGTCTGACAATGCAGACAATTCACGGACAGATAAAACCAGAAATCGGGTATCATATCCGGGGCGATCAGCAACGAAACGGATTCGCCAAAGAAGCAGCGATTGCAGTCAGAGATTGGACGTTCCAGAATACGCCGTTCAACATCATCTATTCCTATATGTTTCATTCAAACGAGCCGTCCTGCAGAACGGCAATCTCTTACGGATGCCAGCAGGTTGATGAGTTTAGCGACGAATTGAATAGAATTACAAATGTATTCGCCATTACAAGAGAAGAATGGGAAAACCGATAGCTTTTGACGTCAATCACAACAATATCTCCGTCGGGACGAGAACTTTTAAGCCGGGCACACGCGGCGCGGAGCTTGTTCCGGAATTGCACATTCTATTGGATGATGGAATACTGACTCAGCAAGGTCTGCACCGTCGCTCGACTTGATGAAGTTATGCAGGAACTTCAAACTGAAAAATCGGAATTGGTGGAGAAAATATATGAAAGTAAATTTCTATGAAACAGCAGATGAAAAACTCTTAAAGTTTGCCGTTATTATATCACAGCATAATGGCAAATGGGTATTTTGCAAACACAAAGAGCGAAATACATACGAACTGCCCGGCGGTCATAGGGAGCAAAATGAATCTATATTGGAGACTGCAAAACGAGAACTCTACGAGGAAACCGGCGCACTGCAATTTGATATAACTCCAATTTGTGTATATTCTGTAATCGGAAAAAATCGAGTAAATCAAACAGGTGAAGAAACTTATGGTATGCTGTTTTTTGCAAATATTAAAACCTTTGAAAATGAATTGAATAGTGAGATGGAAAGCGTTTCTTTTTTTGATATTCTTCCTACTGAATGGACTTATCCCCTTATTCAGCCTATGTTAATCACAGAATATCTGCGACGGAAAAATAAATAACTTCCCATTTTCCGCGCACTTTAGCGTGCGAAAAAAACAAATACACGGTATAATGGATTTAAGGACGGGTGATCCGCATGATAAATCGATATTTGGAGGTATCTTATGAATATTTATGAATCATGTCCTGTATTAGAAAATGAAAAGTTTATACTTAGATTATTTCAAAATGAAGATTGCAATGATTTATTAAAAGTATATAGCGATAAGAACGCGTTGCCATTCTTTAACAGTGATAATTGTGATGGAGATAATTTCTATTATGCGTCAAAAGAAAAAATGGAAACAGCGATGGACTTTTGGCGGATGTCATATGAAAAAGGTTGGTTTGTTAGACTTTCGATTGTTGACAAGACAGTATCAACTGTAATTGGAACGGTTGAATTATGCTTGAGAGTATCCGATGATGAATTTAATAACATGGGTATTTTGAGAGTAGATGTGAGAAGTGATTATGAACAGGAAAATGAATTGTATGATATTTTTTCACTTATCACACCAGAATTTGAGAAAATGTTAGGATGTAAAGGTGTACTTACTAAGGCTCCAATATATGCGATAGAAAGAATTAAAGCAATTCAGAATGTGGGATTCACTAAATCGGAACATTTATTGATTGGAAAAACTGGATATGCCTATGATGGATATTGGACAATTAAATAACATTAACAGATTCCAGTTTGTCTATTATAGGAGAGTGATAGGAAACCTGTTTACTTGTAATAATTAATATGCTAATGTAGTTAGTAAAAACTAACCAAAAACTAATATTTTAATCAGTATAATATGTTAGGTAGATCGAGGTTTGTTTTAATAAGGAGTCAAAATGAATTACTTATTAGAGATAGTTCTTTTTAATGTCGCCATTTTCACAGTTTGTGGTATCAAAATGGCAAAGAAGGGTAAACTTGGAATTATACAGGAATACCCAAAGGCGATACAGGATCGTTGCAGAGAGCTTGGATTGATTCAGGAAAGTTCCGGGAAACTTACGAAGAAAGCAACAATAGGAAAACTGGGATTTTTTATTGGATACATATTTTTACAGACGGCATTGGCGTACTATATCGGCGGTGCACGCACGTTCTTTGAAGGATGGCTTCACGGATATATCATGTGGGTAGCTGAGATATGGTTTGATGCATTGGTAGTGGATTGTCTGTGGTTTTGCCATAGTAAGAAGATGGTAATTCCAGGAACTGAGGATTTGGTGGATGCTTACCATGATTATTGGCATCATATTAAATATGCAGTAATCGGAATGTTCAGCCAGGCGGTGATTGCTTTGCCGGTAGGACTTTTGGTGATGTGGTTGTCTGCAAGATAATTGAAAGTCGTCTAAATTAAAAACATCCATCCAAGAAAAGTAATGATTGCTGAAATATGTAAACTGCCTATAATCTTAAATGGAATGAGGATAATAAATATTGGTAATACGGTAAATATTAAAGCCCATAAAGGTAAGCCGCCTATATTCATAAAAATTGCAACGATAAGCGTTACGATATAACCCACATATCCAAGATAGCATAACTTTGTAGCCTTTCCGCCATGATATAATTCAGTAAAAATCTTGTGTGATTTTTCATCACGACCTCCCTTGATGAACGTCCACAGACTTAAAGCATATTTCACATGATGAGCGGCTCCCAGAATGGCAAAAAAAGAAGCACATACAAATAAGATAGTACCTAAAATATTTGAGTATGTACCAATAAAACGAGCAATGGAAATATATCCAAAATAATGCAAAAATAGTGCAAATGCCCCAAAGATAGCTGAGTTCATAGGTGCAGACGGATTTACGCCCTCGTACAATTTTGCCATCTTTTGATAATCGTTGATATCATTCATAGTAGAAAATGTGAGTTTCCCATTAGGCGTTATACTAAGTACTCTATCACACCACATATTGATTACGTGTCCAATAATCCCAAAGATAAGTCCAATTTTTAATATATCCATAAATGACTCCTATAATAACAGTTAGTTAAGACTAACTATTATTATAGGGCAATCTCACAAAAATTCAATAGGCTTTTTCAATTCCCTAAGTTTATACAAAAGACCGTTGGTTTTGTCATAAATGTACTTGTTCGTTTTGAAATCCTCCAATAAAATATATTCGTGCATATATCACATTTCCTTGATTGCTACACTTTGGTAATAAGTACTTATAAAAATGTGAGTTTACAATCGGAAGTTTGCGAGGTTATATGAAATTTGCAGGCATAAAAAGAATTTTTTCAACTAAAAACGAACAGCAGTATGCAACGATTGGCGCGTTCTGGGACGAGATGTCAAAACTGTATGGACGTGATAATCTTATGGGGCTTGGCTGCAACTGGACTGACGGTTCAATTGAATATGCAATCGCATTGAAAAAAGGACAAATTGCAGGCGCCAATTTTGAAATCGACTTGCCAGAACAATGGAATGTCGTAAAAGGGAAAACCGCACAATTAAATCTTCTGTACGGACAAATATACAAGGACGGTCCGCTCTTATACGAAATAGAAGAATTTAATGATGACGGAGATTGCCAGATACGCTATTGCCGGTAAAGATGAATAACCCTAATTTCAACTTTTATATCATTTGAAAAAGGAATAAAAATATGGACAAAAATGAGCAATGGTTAAAATGGGCAGTGGAATTACAGGCTATTGCTCAAGGCGGTTTATTTTACGGAAAAGATAAATTTGATATAGAACGATATGAAAGAATCCGTGAGATTTCTGCTGAAATGATAAGCTATAAAACTGAAATATCCACCGATAAAGTGAAAAATTTATTTTGCAGTGATGCAGGATATCAAACTCCTAAAATAGATACACGGGCTGCAATTTTTAAAGACGGTAAAATATTATTGGTTCATGAAGCAAATGGCACATGGGCGTTGCCCGGAGGCTGGTGCGATGTTGATATTTCCGTAGAGGAGAACACAATAAAAGAAGTCAAAGAGGAAGCGGGACTTGATGTTATTGTAAAACGTGTCATTGCCGTTCAAGACAGAGAAAAACATAATCTGCCAATTTATGCATACAAGATTTGCAAAATTTTTATGCAATGTGAAGTGACTGGCGGTGAATTTACAGCTAATATTGAAACAACCGGCTTTGGCTATTTTGGAATTGATGAGCTTCCGGAACTTGCAGAAGAAAAAAATAATAAAGAACAAATTGAGATGTGTTTTAAAGCAATGCAATCAGAAAAATGGGAAGCTGCGTTTGATTAAAATTTAAATTTGCATTCCTCCAATTTTTCCCGAAAGAAAACTTCTCGGAACTCAATCGGGATGTTCCCGAAATCACGGTATGCTAAAAACGCCTTTCGGGATTTTCCCGAAGAAAGAATTTCGTCAAAAACACTTTTCGGGATGATCCCGAATCTTATTCCATGAAAAATGCAGCGTTCGGGATGTTCCCGAATGTTATTTTTTCTACAGAACGGACTTCGGGACAGTCCCGAACAGAGTATTGACTTTACTTGTTAAAATCGGAAACTATATAATCCTAATTTTGAATTTTATAGTGAGTAAAAAAATAGCGGCAAGGAGAGAAGCTGATGGCAAAAATTGCGTTGTAGCCTGAATATCGGGCGTTTTTTTAAGACACATCATCGAGGCGGCGGAAAAACTGGATGCCGTTATTGCGCAGAGACTGTCTCCGAAAGAAACGGCGGATAGAATGGATATCCCGCTTGACTTTGTAGTATCAAGCCTAAACGGCTCAAAATAAGGAACTGTAATGCAGTGCTGATTAGCAAAGCGGTAAATCGGGATTTGTCATATTAATTTAATCGTGCCATGTGGCTGATTATAAATGCAAAGATAAAAACGCAACGTACATCGATAAGGTGTACCAGAGCCGGTAAGTAATCTGCCCTCCGGGTTGTCCATTCTTTGTTTAAAAACTATTTTAGTAGAGGGATTCTTATGGACAGCGGAAAACTGACTGTGTTTTTTGAAGAACCATTCTGGGTAGGCGTATTTGAGCGTATCGAGGACGGTAAGTTGTCTGTTGCAAAGGTGACTTTTGGCGCGGAACCAAAGGATTATGAGGTGCTGGAATATATTCAAAAATATTATGACAGTTTGAAATTCAGTCCGGCTGTTGATACTGTTGTAAAGGATATAAAAAGAAATCCCAAAAGGATGCAGCGTGAAGCGAAAAGGCAAATGCATGAAATCGGCATTGGAACAAAATCGCAGCAGGCATTGAAATTACAACAGGAACAAAACAAACAGGAGTGCAAGACCAAAAGCAGGGAGATAAAAGATGCGGAAGAACTGCGAAAGTTTGAGATGAAACAGCAAAAGAAAAGAGAAAAGCACAAGGGTCATTAGTTCTTTGCAGGACTTGCTCAAATCGGAAGTTATTGAGGAAATCATAATGAATATTGCAGTTTTACAAGCAACATCGCAAAATGAAAAAAACAAATTAATATATTTGGCAGCAAAGAAATATGCCTTGGGATCGGATATTTATAATTTTGGCTGTTCAGAAAAAGATATATGTACATATAGTTATGTAGATATTTCGCTTCTGATAGGATTGCTGCTGGCAAGCAGATCAATTGATTTTGTAATTACAGGATGTTCTTCGGGTCAGGGGATGATGCTTGCCTGCAACAGTATGCCGGGAGTCTTGTGTGGATACGTGCCTACTCCAAAAGATGCATATCTCTTTGCACAGATAAATAACGGAAATGCAATATCGCTTCCACTTGGAGAGGATTATACATGGAATGGGGCAGATAACCTTGAACAGACAATTGCAAGTGTTTTCTCCGAGCCTTTTGGGCAAGGATATCCTAAATGTGAGAGAGAAAGCTAAGAGATACTGAGAAACTTAAGAAAATAAGGGCGCAATCACAAATCAGCTTTTTGGAATTGCTTAGCAAATTGGACGGAGATTTACTTAACAAACTTCTTACTAAAAACGATGTTATCAGTTTCGTCTTAACAAACGGAAAGGATCCAGACATTACTGAGTGGATTCAGAGAAGATTATTGGAAACATAAACCAAATTATTGCTTGCAGAACAGAAATCCGAATATTAAGGAGAAGAGGAATTATGAAAATCGAACACGTCGCGCTTTATGTAAATAATCTGGAGAAAGCTAGAAATTTCTTCATGAAATATTTCGGGGCAAAATCAAACTGCGGTTACCACAACCCGAAAACTGGATTCCGCTCATACTTTCTTTCGTTTTATGATGGCGCGCGCTTGGAGATTATGAACAAGCCGGAAATGTCAGATTCGCCAAAAGAACCGAACCGCACAGGATATGCGCATATCGCATTTAGCGTCGGAAGCAAAGAAAATGTAGATGCTTTGACTGCGGCGTTAAAAAATGACGGCTACGAAGTTGTCAGCGGACCGAGAACAACCGGCGACGGATATTACGAAAGCTGCATAGTTTCCGTTGAGCAGAATCAGATTGAAATTACAGTTTGAGCCGCTTGCTTGCAGACAAATTGTAAATCTGTAAAAATTGAGCTTTGAAAAAGGAAAAACAAAATGAGTAAATATAACGCTGTGTGGGAATATGTTCAGAATCAAAAACAGCAAGTTCTGAAACTGACATTTGACGAAATACAGAACATCGCAGGAATACCTATAGACCACTCTTTCCTAAAATACAAAAAGGAACTTGAAGATTTCGGTTATCAAGTAGGAAAAATTTCGATGAAAGAGAAAACTGTCGTTTTTAATAAAATTGATTGACTTAACTCAGATTATAAAACAAAACTTAGGGAGAAATACAATGAATAAAATTTATCCGCGTCCGAACGATAAGCAGATTGTTTATCTGAAGGACGTTGTTTCTGGACAGAACATTGAAATTGGCGACTACACAATCTACAACGATTTCGTAAATGACCCATGCGATTTTGAAAAGAACAATGTGCTTTATCATTATCCGGTTAACGGCGACAAGCTGAAAATCGGGAAATTCTGCTCGCTTGCTTGCGGGGCAAAGTTTATGTTCACAAGCGGAAATCATTCGATGAAGTCGCTTTCAACTTACACGTTTCCAATCTTCTTTGACGAATGGGAACTTGACGCAAAAAATATCCGAGACGCATGGGACAACAAAGGCGATATCGTTGTCGGAAACGATGTATGGATTGGCTATGAGGCGGTTATTATGTCGGGCGTGAAAATCGGAAACGGAGCAATTATCGGAACTCGCGCCTTGGTAACTAAGGATGTGCCGCCTTACACGATTGTCGGAGGAATTCCTGCAAAGCCGATTCGCCGCCGTTTTGACGATGCCACAATTGAACGCCTTGAAAAATTGCGCTGGTGGGATTGGGACAAAGAAAAAATCAGGCGGAATATTTCTGCCATTCAGTCTGGAAATATTGAAGCATTGGAGAGTGCAGAATGAAACCGACCGCTATCGACCCGAAAGAAACAACCCGAGCTGCAGCGTACGAACTTTGGATGAAAGCTCCGAATCCGATGGTAACTTTTTTCAAAACTTTTGATGTTACAAACATTGTCAGAGTCAGCAAGAGAAATCATTTGAAGTTCAATATGCTGATGGATTACTGCATCGGAAAGGCTGCGAAAACTGTAAAAGAATTTTATCTTCTTCCTGTGGGCGACAAGCTGATTCAGTATGACACGCTCGCAGTAAATACGATTGTCAAAAACAAGCGCGGCGAAGTCAGCTCCTGCGACATCAGCCAGAATGATTTGCTGAACGAATTCAACGCGGAGTATCTGAAGCATACCGCTCTTGTTGCGGAAAGCTGCACGGACAGAGATTTATCTGAAAGCAGCATGGTTATCGGCACGTCGGCTATCATTGATACAGAAATTGACGGAGCAGTCGGAATGAACAGCGGCATTTTCAACAATCCGTTTATTATCTGGGGCAGACACAAAAAGAAATTTTTCAAGTTTTATTTGACGCTTTCTTTTCAGTTTCATCACACGCAGATGGACGGAGCCCACGCAGGCAGATTTCTTGCGAACCTTCAGAATGAAATAAACATTTTGCCAAAAAAAGTTTCCGTTTTATAATGATGAAAATCAGACTTTTGAACAGAAAAGGAAAGAATAGAAAAATCTATACAGCAGACAGGAGTGAAATTTGTCTTTGAAGCTGACCATTTTGAAGATCTTGGGAATATGACGATTTGGTGTCATAAAATAAAAGATGATAATATTCTTCGGGGAATGGCAGTATTTTCACCTGCATATAAATTATTTGCATTGCTGCCTGCCGCAAAAAAGGTTACGCAAAAGATTCTGATATTTGAAAAAGATTAATTCCCAGAACGAAATCATAAAAATTTTTAAGACTGCAATATAATCATTATTGATAAAACTAACAAAGTTAGGTAAAATACTAATAAAATACGTTTGCAGCAAAAACGTGGAGATGTAATGCAATGGCGAGAGCGGGACTAAATAAAGAAAAGATTATTGAATTTGCGGCTAGGAAAGCAAATGAAATTGGAATCAGTAATATTCGATTGAGAGGATTGGCAACGGAACTTGGAGTGCAACCTGCTTCGCTGTACAGTCATGTGAAAAATTTTGATGAATTAAAAATAGGGATTATGAATTATGGCTGGAAACAGCTTGAGCACAACATGATACAGGACATCGCAGGAGTTAGCGGATATGATGCAGTTCGGGTAATGTGCAGATCGTTTTACAGTTATGCTGTTCAAAATCCTGGTATCTTTGAAGTTATGCTTTGGTATAACAAGTACATAAGTGATGAGAATAATAATGCAACAGATGATATGTTTGATGTTTTATACAGAATCTTTGAAAGTGTGAATATATCAAAAGAGAATGCAGAACATATTATCCGTACTTTCAGGAGCTTTTTGCAGGGATTTGCCATGCTAGTAAATAATCATTCCTTTGGAAATCCAGTATCTATAGAAAAAAGCTTTGAAATGTCAGTCGAAATTCTTATTGCTGGAATTAAGACTTTTGAGAATAAGAAAAAGAACGAATTTTAGAGAGGTTTTATGGATTATATCAAAGTTACGAGTGACAATATTGAAAAAGAGCATATCTGTTGTGCAATATCGAATAACAATGACGTTCAGGTGGCGTCCAAGAAAGCGTGGCTGAAAGAACAGATTGAGGCTGGTCTAGTCTTTTTGAAAAGTTCAGAAAGAGGAAAATGTTTTATAGAATATATTCCGGCTGAAAATGCATGGAATCCAATTAATGCCGATGGGTATATGTATATTGACTGCCTGTGGGTGTCAGGAGCTTTTAAAGGGCATGGTTATGCTACGGATTTGCTAAATGCCTGCATAAATGATGCAAAGGAAAAGGAAAAAAAAGGTCTTTGCATTTTATCTGCGGCAAAGAAGAAACCATTTTTGGCTGATCCGAAATTTCTGAAATATAAGGGATTTATGGTTTGTGATGAAGCAGATAATGGGATTCAATTGTGGTATCTGCCATTTAGAGAGAATGCATCAATACCTAAATTTAAGGAGTGTGCATTACATCCTCATATTGATGAACAGGGATACGTTTTGTATTACACAAATCAATGTCCGTTTAATGCAAAATATATTCCTATTATTGAAAAAATTGCTAAGGAAAGAGCAATACCATTTAAAGCTGTGCATTTACAGAGTAAAGAAGATGCGAGAAATGCACCGACACCGATTACAACATACGCATTATTTTTTGATGGAAACTATCTTACGAATGAGCAAATGAATGAGAATCGTTTTTTGAAGCTGGTTGAGAATATGAAGGAAAAAAGATGAAAATTGAATTATTGATAGCAGAAAAGAGAGGTCAGTTATGAATTACGAGTGGTCGGAATTAAATAAAACGATGCAGATGCAGCTTAAAAAGGAAGAAAGCTTTTCGGACGGAATCAACACGCTTTTGACATTGCGGCAAAAACTTATGGAGGAACTGCTTTCTATGAAGAAAGAATTGACACCAGAGAATTTTGTAGCGATGCCATTTCCGAATGCAAAGGGCTATCATTGCAAGACGATTGCTTATTCTATATGGCATATCTTCCGCATAGAGGACATTGTTGTCCACAGCCTAATTTTGCAAGAGAATGAAATTATAGGGAATTATCAGGCTTTTATAGGTGCGCCAATCATCACAACCGGGAATGAACTGTCAGGTGAGCAAATCGTGGAGTTTTCCCAAAAACTTGATTTGAATAGCTTGTATCAATATGCTGCAACAGTAAAAGAAAGTACCGATGAATGGCTTAGGCAGCTTACTTATCGGGAACTGAAAAGAAAATTCAGTGATACAGATAAATTACGCCTGCAAGATTTACAGGTGGTCAGTACAGATGAAAATGCCTGCTGGCTCATAGATTTCTGGTGTGGAAAAAACATTCGTGGACTAATCCAGATGCCGTTGTCACGCCACTGGATTATGCATATAGAAGCAAGCATCAGGATTAAAAATGCTGTTTCAAGAAAAGACTGATAACAAAATGGAGACTGTCTATGAATATTTTAAAAGATACCATGTCAGAAATGACATATAAACAGATTGAAAAATTAGTGGAACAGGATGCAATCGTGCTATTTCCGGTAGGAATCATTGAGGAACATGGACCACATCTACCGCTCGGAACAGATATTTATTTATCTTATACACAGGCACATGATGTTTGGGAGGAACTGAGAGTAATGGGTATTCCGTCTGTGATTGCACCACCGTTTTATATGGGTGGGGTGCAGGCATTGACAAGGCATTTTCCGGGAACATTTGCTTTTTCTAAAGAAACGATTATGGCATGTATCGAGGAATATCTTGAAAATCTTGATAGATTTGGGTTCAAACGTGTGGTGGTATTTAATGATCATGGAGATGGGCTTCATATTTCTGCAATCGTAGAAGCCATAAAGAATGCCAATCGTAGATTAGAACTGATGGCTTATTGGATGGAATACGAGTATGAATTGAATGAACATGGCTTTTCCGGTGAGGAAGATTATATTTTACAGCTTACAACCATGCCGTTTGAAGAAATGTTCCAGATGAGCAAAATGCCCGAGGATGAATTTGATGTTCATGCCGGTGCTTTTGAGACAGCTACTATGCGGGAAATCTATCCGGAAGCCGTTAGGGAAGAGAAACTTGCGCAATTAAGATCAACATTTTTAAGAGGAGACCAGATTGAAAAATGGTGTCAGGGAAATATAGATGATAAAAATCTGATTCCCAATGGTTATGTAGGGGCACCGGCAAGCAGCCGATATATCAAAACTAGATTAAAAGAGGCAGACAGGCGAATTGCAAAAGATATATCTGGATTATTATAAACAAGAGTACTGTTTTTAATGAAATGGATGACAAATTTGCAGGGAAAGAAATACGGATTTTGAGGAGAAATTATATGAAAATTATAGAATATTTTACAACAGAGAATAAAGAATACTGGCTGAATGAAATCGGAAAATCTGACTGGGGAGCGGGACAGTATCTATATCAGCTTCTTAGTGAGAACAGATTAAAAAGTCTGGTCGGTGAGACAGCACTTGTACTGATGCTTGTGGATGGAGATAAATTGATTGCATTTTGCACGCTTGCTCCCTTAGATGATATACAGCCGACGGATCTGTCTCCATGGATTGGCTTTGCATATACATTTCCGCAGTATAGAGGGCATCATTATTTAGGTATTTTATTGGATTATGCAGAATCTATGGCTGCGAACATGGGAAAGGAATATATACATATTTCCACCGGGCATACAGGCTTGTATGAAAAATACGGATATGAATTCTTTAAAATGGAGAAAGACATAGACGGTGAGGATTCCCGTGTATACCGCAAGGCTCTTGCAAAGGATGGATTAAAGAGATAGGAAAGCATGGTGTGAGAAAGGTTTATTATGAATCAGAAGAAACAGGAATGTGAATTTCACGGAGGAAACAATATGTTAGAGAAAGCAGTTCGTTTATTAACAACAGCAGGTTTTTTGATGATGGTAGCAGGTTGTATATTTGGCTTTACCAGGCAATGGAATTATGCAGCATTGGTATGGATTGGAGCTTTTGGGTGCTGTATTGCAGCTTTAAATTTTAAAAATCAAAAAATAAAAAAAAATTCTAACGAGAAGGAAGAAAACTGAAAAATTATGACAATACATTATGAAAAACTTAACAATGAAAATTTTAACACACATTCACTAAAGAATTTTGTGAGGCATCAGCAAGTAAAAGAATGCTGGCGAAGTGTGGACGGACAATGGAAACTTGTTCCGATAGAATTTGAAGAAAACTGGTCGGTGGAACAGTGCCAAAAAATCGCGGCAGATGTTGTGTTGAATATGGAAAAAAATCAGACTGCAATCGGAGCGTTTGACGGCAAGCAGGTTGTTGGATTTATTACGGTATCGCACAGCATTTTTGGAAATACAGCAAAATATGTGCAGCTGGTGGGATTTCAGGTTTCCGAACCATACCGAGGGAAAGGAATCGGAAAAGCACTTTTTATTCAGGCTTGCGAAGAAGCAAAACTTCTAGGCGCGGATAAACTTTATATTTCAGCACATTCTTCAAAAGAAAGTCAGGCTGCCTACAAGGCAATGGGATGTGTCCATGCAACAGAAATCAACAAAAAGTTGGCTGAAGAAGAACCGTGTGATGTCCAGCTCGAATATGACCTAAGAAAAAATTAGCTGCACGGTGGAACAAATAGGCAGAATGAGTGCAGAAACCGCGAAAATTTTAACAACATCTAATTTGATATAAAAACAAACGGATTGGATAATTTAAGTGTTACGGAGGAGAATAAATGGATGCACAAAACTTTTGGAATGTAATCGGACAATATAACAACAATACAATTTTGATACAGATAATACTGCTTGTTGCAACGGTTATTGCCGTGGCATTGTCCTATACCAACAAAGTAGCCTATGCTGCAAAACTGATGTTGGGAATTGCAAATTTATACATAGGAATCGTGTTCTTTGGACGCTATGGAACGGAGGCGATACAGAAATACTTTGCTCTGCCGTTATATTTGATTTGTGGTTTTCTGTTCTTGTTTGAATGCCGGCATAATAAAAATGATATACTTGAAAGGCCGAATTTATTTCAAGTTATATTGCTTGGGTTATATTGTTTCTATCCGTTGATATCATTCGCACTGGGAAATCAATTTCCACAAATGGTTACACATATTATGCCATGTCCTATTGTTAGCTTAAGTATCGCCGTATATGCGGGATACAAAAGAAAAAATAAGCTGCTGCTTTTGGTATTGGCGATATGGGGATTGACTGGAATCAAATCACTTATTTTTGCTGCTTATGAAGATATTATTCTTTTCATATGTGGAATATATGAAGTATATCTTCTGATAAAAGAAATACGGCTATCGAAATCGATGAAAACAACTTAGGATTTGTGAAAGTGAAAAAAAATCAAAACATGGAAGAGAAAAAAATATGTTAGAAACGCAGAGATTGATATTAAGAAAATGGAAAGAATCGGACGCTTCAAGTCTTTTTGAATATGCAAGCGACCATGATGTTGGACCGATTGCAGGATGGCCGCCTCACAAATCAGTAGAAGAAAGTCTTTCGGTAATTCGGAATGTGTTCTGCGGCGCGGAATGTTACGCAATCTGTGAGAAAGGCAAAGACAAAGCAATCGGCGCGATAGAACTCAAACTGAACGGACATACTGATATGACAAACTGTGACGAAGAATGTGAACTCGGGTATTGGCTTGGAAAACCGTTCTGGGGACGCGGCTATATGAGCGAGGCAGCAAGAGAAATTATCCGACACGGATTTGAAGAACTCGGAATGCAAAAAATATGGTGCGGATATTACGACGGAAACTTAAAATCAAAACGCGTGCAGGAAAAAGTCGGATTCGTTTATCATCACACTTGCGAAAACGTGCCAGTCCCGCTGATGAATGAAGTTCGCATCGGTCATACAAATGTAATCATAAAGGAGAAGTGGAAGAAATTGTGATTTGTTCAGAGAAGTTTATTCATAAAATTGTTTTTACCCAATACAAAACAAGTTTTATGTTATAGAATAAGAAATTATGAAATTGAAAATCGCATTTTTACAATTGATTCCAACAGCAAATATCGAGGGGAATATCAAAAAAGGAATAAAAGCGTGTCGTGAAGCCAAGCAAAACGGAGCGGATATTGCGTTATTTCCTGAAATGTGGAGCAGCGGATATATTTTTCCGCATAATGAAGAATGGCTGAATCAAAATTCCGTTTCATCAGACAGCGATTATTTAAAAATATTTTCGGCTCTTGCTTCGGAATTGGAGATGGCAATTGCAATAACATTTTTGGAAAAACATGAGCCGAAACCCAGAAATACAGTTTGTTTATTTAATCGATACGGAAAGTTGGTGTATCGATATTCAAAGGTTCATATTTGCGATTTTGGAGAAGATGATGATGAAAGCGTTCTCGCTGCCGGAGATGATTTTTTTGTAGAAGAACTTGATACAAAAGAAGGTGTGATTAAAGTCGGTTCGATGATTTGTTATGACAGAGAATTTCCGGAATCCGCTCGCATTTTGATGATAAAAGGTGCGGAACTCATTCTTGTTCCAAATGCTTGCCTTATGGAAATAAACAGATTATCTCAGCTGCGCGGTCGGGCTTATGAAAATATGGTGGCGATTGCAACTTGCAACTATCCGTCATCATACCGCGGTTGCAATGGTCATTCTACATTGTTTGACGGCGTCATCTACGATCTAAAAGCAGGTGTTCCTCGTGACATGCTCGTTTGTGAAACCGGAGATGAAGAAGGCGTGTTTTTTGCGGAATTAGATGTTGATATGCTGCGAAAGTATAGAAATCGTGAATCAGCAGGATTAAAAAACAGAAGACCGGAATTATATGAACTTATCACCAAGTAAATAGAAGTTTGATTGAAAACCATAATGAAATCTTTCAAACAAAATCTTTTGCACACTTGAAATAATATATATATTATGTATAATTCTTGTTATATATAACATAAGTTATTATTGAGAAAATATATGCCAGCAAAAACTAAAGTTACAAAACAAATGATAATAGATGCAGCGTTTGAAATCGCTCGTGAATTTGGAGTCGAAAACATAAATGCAAGAACAGTCGCAAAAAAACTCCAATGTTCTACACAACCTGTTATGTATCATTTTGCAACGATTGAAGAATTGAAAAAAGCTGTTTTTGAAAAAACTGATAAATATCATTCTGAATTTTTAATGCAAGGCCAACCTTCTAAAGAAGATACCTTTCTTGAAATTGGATGGAATTATATCCGTTTTGCAATAGAAGAACCGCAATTATTTCGTTTTCTTTTTCAATCAAATTATTTTTCTGGAGCAACAATTGTTGAACTGCTGGATGTTGAAGAATTTCTTCCTGTTCTTTCAGTTATGCAAAATAAAATTGGTGGAAGTATAAATTATGTAAAAAAAGTTTTTTTTAACGTTTATCTATTCACACATGGATATGCAAGTTTTATAGCAAATAATGCAGTCGTTTGCGACGAGAAAAAAATAAAATCACAACTTGAGTTCGCTTTTCGTGGAGCAATGTTAGCAGAAAAAGAAAATGCTGAATTGGAGAAAAAATAATATTAAAAAAATGAAAATACCTTTATACAAAGGTTTATGTAACTAAATTCTTGGAGATAGATAATTATGAAATTGAAAAATAATCAATATAGAAAGCAATTACTTGTAATAGCTCTTCCAATTATCATGAATAATATCATCGGGCAACTTCAGATGATGATTGATAGAATATTTTTAGGTCATGCAAATGATTTATATATGAGTGCTTTAGGAAACGTTTCATCTCCAGTGTGGACAACAATGTCATTTTGTAATTCGCTTGTGATGGGAGCGTCCATACTAATTAGTCAAAGTGTTGGAGCTGGAAAAAAAGAAGATATTGGAGAATATGCCGGAGCAATGATGAAATATAATAACATCATTCCATTTTTTCTATGTCTTTTCTGGTTGATTTTTCCAAAACCTGTTTTTGTTCTTCTAGGAGTTTCGGACAGTGTTATGCCATTGTGTTTAAGTTATGTAAGATGGTATGCTCCGTTATTTTTAATTATGGGAATGGGCGGTTCTCTTGGTGTTATTTTACAAACATCAAATTATACAAAGCCACTTATTGTGTATGGACTTTTTCGTTCTGGACTGAATATGTTTTTGGATTGGGTTTTGATTTTTGGAAAATTTGGAATGCCAGCACTTGGAATTGAAGGAGCTGCTATTGCTACGGTGATTGCAGAGTATGTTGGAGCTGTTTACATATCAATCATATTTTTTACCAGTAAAAAACTTCCTACAAGGCCGAGCTGGACCGATGTAAAAAATGGACATTTTAAAACTTATCTTTATTCTGCAAAACTTGGAATAAATATTGCATTAGAAGATTTTGCATGGAATATTGGAAATTTGATTTTGATTCGTATTTTAAATTCTATCAATGAATATGCTGCAGGCATTTATACAATTGTATTTGGTGTGGAAGTTTTGGCTGTAGTTATAGTTGGGGCAATTGGAAGCGGAACTATGACATTAACTTCTGAAGCAATCGGTAAAAAAGATATAGCACAATACAAAGGTACAACTTTATCAGCTTACGGTCTTTGTACAATAATAACTATTTTGATGATAGCAGGTGCTGTTTTCTTCCCAGAACAGATTTTAGCATTATTCACCAGTGATAAAGCTGTTATTACAAGCAGTGGAATTTATTTATTGATGATTGGAATTAATCTGTTTTCAAAATCAGGAAATATTATTGTAGGAAATGCAATTCGCGGTAGCGGTAACACAAAATGGATGTTGTATACTCAACTTTTTGGAACTGCTTGGATTGTTTGTGTTGCATCTGTCTTAGTATTTGTGTGCAAACTTGGAATTTTGGGAGTTTTTCTGGCTGTTTTAATAGATGAGGGTGTTCGAGCATTTATTAATTTATGGAAATATTTAAAAATTGTGAATAACTGGAAAAAATAAAAGTGGATTCGATAAACTCAACCACCACGTAATGGAGGAAAAATATGAAAAAAAAGATAAATAATAAAAAAGCATTACAAATCATTACAAAAATGGGAAAAATTTTAAGCAAAATAGTTTTTATTTTTTCAATTGTTTGTGTTTGTATGTGTGTTGCAGGTCTTATCAGTTCTATGTTTAAAAGTGATAGAATTTTTAAAATTGGAAATGTTACAATTCATGGTTTGCTGCCAATTTTCAATGGATATAATGAAACAAGTATAAATATAATTTTAGCTGTTTACCTGATTATCTTTTCTGGTAAAGCAGTTGTTTCAAAATTTGCAGAACGTTATTTTCATAATACATTGATTGCAGAAACTCCTTTTACGCAGTCGGGTGCTATAGAACTTAGAAAACTTTGAATTATAACCATCGTTATACCAACAATCT
>SAMEA104315438__coassemble_804_pt1 | contig 18344 bp, 21 predicted proteins | sample SAMEA104315438__metabat2_high_PE_006 | metagenome-assembled genome bin SAMEA104315438 (sample SAMEA104315438) | gut metagenome | biome: Monkey gut; feature: monkey-associated habitat; material: faeces | place: China | collected 2013 | reverse complement strand
AAAATGGATTCGCATTAAAAAATCAACCGCTTTTGATTTAAGTATGAATCCAGAAACACAAGATTTTGATTATATTTCGGACGAAAGTCCAACAAAAGAATTGATGAAATATGCACCAACACTTAATCAGTCTTTAACAATGTATAAAGGAGAACCAGATTATGAACTTGTTTTTGACAAATTCTTCAATTTGAAAGTTGGTTCAGATGCAAAATCAAAAGTTTTAATTGCTTTTTTCCAGGAACCGCTGGATAAAGATGCAGAACCTCACAAAGTGTTTAAAGCCTGGAAAAGTGATTGTGTAATTTCTGTAAACAATTTGAATTCTGTAGATTCAACAATCACTTTTGACATTTTATTTGGTGGAACAGTTCAAACTGGTTACGTAAGCGTAACAGACGGAGAACCAGTTTTTACTTCTGGTGAATACACAGCAGAATAAAATGATTGATTTAACAAAAATTGTTCTTCCCGACACTGTAGAAGTTGAGGGAAGATTTTATAAAATTAAAACAGATTTTCGCCAATGGTTAGTTTTTGAAAAACTTTTACATCAAAAATCAACTTATGAAGATTTTAATTTTATTTACGAAGATGAAATCCCAGGCAATTTACAAAAAGGTTTTGAAGAACTTATAAAATTTTTTAATCCGCAAAAAGTCTTACCAAATGATATTGGAGAAAGTTTTGGTGAAAAGATTTTAGATTACGAAATTGATGCAGATTTTATTTATGCCGCTTTTTTTGAACAATACAAAATTGATTTACTGGAAACAAAAAACGGAAAATTTATTCCAATGCACTGGTACAAATTTCAAGCGTTACTTTCTGGACTTCACGATACAAAACTCGACCAAATTATAAGTTACAGATGTTACGCTCCAAATGATAAAGATGATTATAAAAAATCTATGATGAAATTAAAAAAGATGTGGCAACTTCCAACAGAAATTTCAGAACAAACACAAAAAGATTTAGACGCATTTAATGCACTTTTTGAATAAATTATTTTTGCCGTAAATATTTCTCAATTATATTAGACTGACTTAGAAAATTTATGTCCATAAATTTCTAAACTCTCTTTTTGTCATTAGTTTTTCATTGGAATTTTCTAACCAATCTTTTTTAGTCATTGAAAGTTCTCTTTTATCATAATATAAAGAAAACCATTCTTTATAAGTTTTTATGTCATCATCAGAAAAATCATCAAAAGGACAATAAGTATTTTTATCTTTTAAACTAGTAGAAATAATGTTTATAAAAAGTCTTGTTATAAAGATTATAAAAACAATGCAAGCACTTATTACAATAATTAAAAACAAAATCACTAACATTTAAAACCTCAACTAACCTTTAATCATCTCTACTTATCATATACTCGTAATAAAGTTCATCTTCAAATTCTTTTTTTGTCATTAATTTTTCATGGGAATTTTCTATCCAACCTTTTTTAGTCATTGAGAGTTCTTTTTTATCATAATATAAAGAAAACCACTCTTGATAAGTTTTTCTTTCATAATCTGGAATTTCGTCATAAGGATGATATGTATCATCATCTTTTAAAGCGTTAGAAGTAATACGTATTACATAGCCTATATACCAAAACAAAAAAAAACCTACAGCACCAAGTGTAATAATTAAAAACAAAATCGCTATCATTTCAAAACCTCAACTGACTTTATATTAGAATGACTGTTTAAATATTTCAAGGATTTTTTTTATGGCAGAGAAAAATTTAAATATAAAAGTTACAGCAGATGCTAAAGATGCAAAAGATGCTTTTGATAAATTAATAGAACAAGCTAATAAATTTGCAAATAATAAAAGCATTAACACTTTTAACAAAGCAACTGATAGTGCTGGAAAATTATTTAAATCATTTAAAAGCGTAGTAAACATCACTAAAAAAGCAGTTGCCACAGTAAACGAATGGACAAAAGCCTACAACACACAAGCAAAAGCGGAAAAGCAACTTGAAACAGCGGCAAAAAATAATCCTTATCTTAACAATTCAAACGTTTCTCAACTTAAAAAATTTGCTGGAGAATTGCAGTCTATTTCGGCAATTGGTGATGAAGAACTTTTACCGCTTATGGCACAACTTGCATCCGCTGGAAGAACGCAAGCAGAAATCCAGGATATTATGAAAGCCGCTTTAGACGTTTCCGCAAGCGGCACAATGTCTTTAGAAAGTGCAGTAAAAAATCTTAACAAAACATATTCTGGACTTTCTGGAGAACTCGGCGAAAATATTCCAGAAATCAAAAATCTTACAAAAGAACAACTTCAAAACGGAGACGCTATTGCTATTATCCAGGAAAAATATAAAGGAATGGCGGAAGAAGTAACAAAATCTACTGGTGGAATGACAAAATTAAAAAATTCACTTGGAGATTTAAAAGAAGTTTTAGGCGAAGTTCCAGCAAAAATTAAAAACGCAGTCGGAAACACTCTTTCTGGTTTTGTTGATAACATAGCAGAAAAAATGAAAATTGCGAAAGAAGAAGCTCAGCAGTTTAGAGATATTCTTGAATTTAAAGATGTTGTAAAAAACGGAACTGATAGCCTTGAAAAAATGCAAACTTCAGTTCAAGGACTTCAAACAGAATTAGAACATCTTAAAGACGTAAAAAACGCTTATTATAATTCTAAAGAAATGGAAAAAGAGGCAAAGGCTGAAAGAGATGCGGCACTAAAGGAATATAAAGATTTAAAAGAAATATATAGTCAAATACAAAGCCTTAAAAATGAACTCTCCTCAACACAAACCGCCCTTAATTATTTTGAAACACATGGTGGTTCTGAAAAAGTTATTGAATCTACAAAAAACAGATATTTAGAACTCAAGGAAAAAGTAAGCAGCCTTGAAGAAGAATATTACACAAAAATTGACGAAGCAGAAAAAAAAGCAGATGAAGCAAATGAAAAATATAAAAAAAGAATTAAAGAAATTAGAAATTTGAAAAAGGAAGCCCAAAAAGGAGTTACACAATCTGTTACGGTAGATGATATTTTAGATCCTCAAATTAAAAAGCTTGAACAAGGAATTGAATTAGGAAAACAACGATTAGAACTTCTCAAAAAACAAGATGCACTTAAAAAGAAACAAGCAGAAGAAGACAAACTAAATAACGAGGCTTCTGATGCAAAACAAGCATTTTGGAAAAAAATTGAAGAGTATAATAAAGAAGCAGAATTAAAAAAACAGATTGCAAAAGAATCAAATCAAGCGTACAGCGAAGAAGAAGAAATTGCTGGAAGAATTAACTTAATAAATAGTGAACTTTATAAACTTTTACAAGAAAATAATGGAGTTACCTTTGAAAATTGGGAAGTTCAAAATGCAATCATTCCAGTGCTACAAGAACAAGTTGCACAATATGAAGAGATTTTAGCCTTAAAAGAAAAAAGCGGCAGTTTGGAAGATGTCGATGAGTGGGAGAATGCAAAAGACATAATTAAAAACTGGAATACAACAGAAGAAGATGTAGAAACTGTTCTGCAAATTCAAAAAGAAACTTTACAAGAATACCAGGCATATCTTTCAGAATATGGAAAAAATACAGAAGAAGAAATTAAACTTGAAGAAGATTTAAAAAATGCAATCTCAAAAATTGATGACGCAATGATTCAAGAACGAAAACAAAAATTCGCAGATCTTACAAGTTTAGTTTGTGATTATATTAATCAATTTGCGGATATTTCGGGGCAAGCAACAGCCCTTTTGCGGCAATCAAACGAAGCACAAACCAACGAAGAATTAAACGCTCTTTCTGTTCAATATACAGACGGATTAATTTCTTATGAAGAATATTGTGCAAAAAAAGAAGAAATTGATAAAAAAAGTGCACAAAAAGAATACAAACTCAAAATGTGGGAATGGCAAGTTAGTATTTTGCAAGCAACGGCAAATATTGCACAAGGAATTACAAGTTGTTTGACACAAGGTTTTCCTCTCGGACTTATAAACGGAGCATTGATTGGAGCGTCGGGAGCGTTGCAAATTGCATCTTTAATGGCAAGTAAGCCTACTCCGCCAGCATTTGCAAGCGGTGGAATTGTTGGAGCGACAACTGGAGCGGATAACACAATTGCAACCGTTCGCACTGGAGAAATGATTTTAGATGCCGCACAGCAAAAACATTTGTGGGAACTTGCAAACGGTAAAAATGGAAACGGAGCGATTGTAAATATGCCAATCACAATTGAAAATAAAGCGTCAAATGAAGTAAGTGCAAAATCACAATTAAGTGCAGACGGATTAAGAATTGTAATTGATAAAATGGTTGATAATTCAATCAGAAAAGGAAGATACACACAATCACTACAAATTGCAGAAAATAACAGAACTGGAGGTAAATTTTTATGATTAAAACATCCTGGCCAACAACGATTAATCAAAAATTTTACGCTTTTCAAGAAAATCCAAAAGAAAATGTTGAACTTTCAGAAAATCTTTCTGGACGCATAATTGGACACAAAATAAATTCAAAATCAATAATGCAATATAGTTTTACTGTAAAATTTACAAAATCGGAACTTGGTGCATTTTGGGCTTGGTTTAACAATATTTTAGGACAAACTTCTGGAGCGTTTACTTGTTCCGCTTTAGGTTCTGGATTTTTCCGCTTTACAGAAATTCCTTCACCAGAAGATACAAATCAAACCTACAGAGAAATTTCTTGCAAAGTAGAACAATTTTTTTAATAGGAAAATAAAATGACAAATGACGAAATTTTTAATTATCTTTACGGTGGCGGAAATTTCACACTTCCCTATTTATTAAGATTTTCTCACGAAAAATTAGAAACACTCTATCTTGTGAATAATAACGAAAACGTTATTTATGATGGAAAAACTTATCTTGCAAGCGATTTTGAATACACTCCACCAGCGTTTGACGGTTCTGGCGGTTCACTTTCTATTTCCAGCGAACCAAACGAAAATGCACTTTTTGAATTTATAGAAAATGCAGATTATAAATATCGGCTTGATATTGTAGGAGCGTTAAACCTTGACGGCACTGTTACACCGCTAAAACAATACGTTCATTTTTTTGGAAGCGTAACCGTAGACGCAAAAGGAAAAATATCTTTCCAGCTTTCTGGCGACGATCGGTTAGATATGACTTTTACACCTTACAAATTTGATACAGATAATAACAGAGGAAACGCTTAATGTTAATTCTTAAAGATTTAATCGGTATTCCGTGGAAAGATAACGGCAGAACTTTAGACGGATTCGACTGTTACGGTTTAGCAATTGAAATTGAAAAACGGCTTGGAAAAAACTTAAAAGATGTAATTTACAATAATCATTCTGAAGAACTGGAAAATATAAACGTTCCAACTCTCAATGTAGAAAAAACTGAAAAAATAGAAATTGGAAATATTATTTCAATGACTATAAAAAGTGAATTGCATATTGGAGTAATAATCAGCGATAAAGAATTTATTCACGCAACAAGAAATCAAGGAGTGAGAATTTCTTTAATTTCAAACTACAAAATTAAAAATATTTACAAGGTGATTTAATGGGAATAATTAACATTTATAATCAAATAGATAATACTTATCAAACTGTAAGCGGAAAAGGTAAACTTAAAGATTTATTACCAGATTTTAATTTTCAAAAAGCAATCATCTTAAAAGCGGGAAACAGACTTGATGAAAATTATTTTCTTCAAACTGATGATGTAATTTTTATTAGAAAAATTCCTGGAATGGCAACTGTAGGAACAGCGTTAGCTATTGCTGGAGCGGTTGCAATTGGAGTTGCGGCGGTTAGTGTAACAGCTGTAGGAGTTTCTAATTACGTTAATGGTTGTAAAATACTAAAAGAAAAAGAACAAGCCCAGCAGAACGCAAAAAAACTTGCAGAACAAATAAATCAATTTCCGTTTATAAAAGGTGCAAAAAATAAAAACGCAATCGGACAATCTGTTCCGTATATTATGGGAAACGTTTATCACACACCTTATAAAATTACAGACGGATTTTATTCAGTTGGCGGAACTTACGGAGAAAAATCATATTTTAACGTTGTTTTAGATTTAGGATTTGGAAAAGTTTCGATGAGTGATTTTTTTTGCGGCGAAGAAAAAATTCTTTCACTTACAGAAAATCAATCTAAAAAAACTTATTCATTTGATAAATCATCTCTTTTTTACGATGCAGAAAATAAAATAGAAACCGTTTTTCCTGGTGATGATTTTTCAAATTCATTTTTTAAGCAAAAAGTTGTTTCAGTTCAAGACGGTTCAGAAATTAAACACGAATTTGGAGAAAATGCAGAAGAAGTAATCCGCACACTTTCCGATTATACTCAAAAAGTTGAAATCTGTATTCAGTTTAACGGATTAAGAGAATATAAATATTCAGATAGCGGAGACGGATATTGGACAGAAAGAAAAGCAATTATCCGCCCTTACTGGTCAAATGATGACGGAAAAACCTGGAATGAATTTTATTTTTCTGGAATGACAAAAAACGAAATCAGCTTGAATAAAAATAAAACAATCAGATTTTTAGCAACAAAAACTTTTACCGCTCAAGAAGCTTACGGAAAAACTATAAAAATAAAAATTGTAAAAGAAACTCCAAAAGCAGAAAGTAACACAAATGAAGATTGTTTTTTACTTTTTTATAATTGCTTTTGTTATGATAATGAAAAATCATCTGGCACAAGTTTAGTTGCTTGTAAAACTGTAGAAGACGATTTAATCAATAAAACTACTCGAGTGGGAATTAGAATGATTGCAAATGATAATTCCAACGGAACACTAGAGGAATTTCATATAGTTTGTAATTCAATTGCAAAAACTTATAACAGCACAACAAAAACTTGGAGCAGTACAAAATCATCAACAAGAAATCCAGCGTCAATCATTTTAGAAATTTTGACATCAGATTATCACAAGGCAAGTAAATTTTTAGAAAGCGAAATAGATTTAAATTCTTTAGGAGCTTTGTATAAATATTGTGATGAAAATAAATTTTACACAGACGGAATTTTAACTAGCGAACAAAAAAAACGTGATTTACTTGCAACAATTCTTGACAGCGTCGGAGCAACAATTTTTATTAATTCGGACGGACTTTTAGAATTTGCAATCGATAAAAAAGAAGATACTCCAGTTGCACTTTTGAACGCAGAAAATCTTACAAATATCACTTACACAAAGGATTTGTCGAGAAAAGTAGACGGTATAAAAGTAACGTACACGGACCGAAAAACCTGGCAAACAAATACTTTTTATGCAATGCTGGACGGCGGTAAAAAAACTGATGATGATATTTGTTCAGAACTTGCTTTAGATTATGTAACAGATTATTCTCACGCTTATAAAATTGCACAAAAAAAATTAAGACAATTAATTTTGCAGCCAAAAGAAATCAGCGTAAACGTAGGACGTGAAGGAGATTATTATCCGCTTTATTCAACAGTGATGTTGCAATATACAACTTTTAGGCAAGGAATCTGTTCTTCAGTAATTACGGGGCTTGAAAAAGATAAATCTGGAAATATTACAGATATTATAATTAGCGATACAGTTAATTTTGAAAGTGGGAAATCTTACGGAGTGATAATCCAGGCAATTTCAAATCAAGGAAAAAAATTTTATTCTTCAAAAGTTAGCGGAAGCGGAAGAACAAATAAATTAAAACTTAAAAATGCAATTTCTTCACAAGAATTACAGCCAGAACTAGATAATAATATCAGTTTTGGAATTTTAGACGAAAACGAAAATTTTACAAAAATCACAAATTTGATGAAGATTGTAGAAATCACTCCAAACGCAAAAAACAGTTTAACCTTAAAACTTGTTGATTATAACGAAGCGGTTTATGAAACTGGAACAATTCCAGAATATAAAAGCAACATCACAACACCGCCAAAACAAATTTCCAGTTTTCCAGATATTTACAAAGGCGAAAGCGGAAAAGATGGAAATTTTGGAAAAACAGAACCAAATAATCTAGTAAGTGTTTCAGCAGTTGCCTCAAAAGATTATATTCAGTTGGGTTGGGTTTTAAGCACTGGATTACAAAATTCGCTAAAAAATATTGAATATCAGATAAAACGAGGAGAAACGGCAGAATGGAAAGATATAACTGTTTCTTCCGACAATAAATATTTTTTTGACAGAAAAACAGATGGTTATCCAGAAAGTGATACTCTTCTTACCTGGAAAGTTAGAGCAAAAGCGGTAAATATTTACAACAAAAAAAGTGATTATACAGAAACCGCATTAAACGTTTCTCAAGATTATGGAACTTGGCAGATAGGAAATCCAGTTATAACATCACGAGTAAGCGGGCGAAGTGTAACTTTATTTTTTGCACAACCAAGTAGAGCGGATAAAAAAACAGTTTACGGCTCAATCAGATATAAAGTTCAAGTAAAAAAAACAAGTGAAGCAAGTTATTTTAAGCCAGCACTTTCAAAAGACCCTTACAGCGACGAAGCAAACTACAAAGACGGAAGCGGATTTGTTATTAGCGGAGAAATTTTTCAGCAAGTTTTGCCGCTTGCGGGGCAAAAAGACAGCCAACCGACAGATACAAATTATACTTATCAAGTTATTGCTTATAACGAAGCAAAAGAAAGCCAGCCAGTTACAATAAATGTGATTGCACTAGGAACAGATGTAAAAGATATAGTTGCTGGAGCAATTACAGAGATTAAAATTTCAAAAAACGCAGTAACATACGATAAAGTTGCAGCAAATGCAATAGGTGCAGATAAAATTATAGCCCATTCAATTACCGCAACGCAAATTAAAAGCAAAACGATTACAGCAGATGAAATTGCGAGTAAGGCAATTACGGCAGAAAAGATAGATGTTACAGCATTGTCGGCGATAAAAGCTGACCTTGGTACAATTAGCGCTGGAATGTTAAAAAAAGATGATTTAAATTTTTGGGATTTAACAAATAAAAAATTTAGAATTGGAACAAAAGACTGTTATTTGCATTTTGACGGACAAAACCTTGCCCTTTCATTAACAACATTTTTTGTTTCCGCAATTGCAAGCGTTATTAAAGGAGTTTTTGAAGTTCAAGATAGTAACAAAAATAATTTTGTTATTGCAAATCCGTACACAACAGAAAAAGAAGGAGTTGCTGGTAAAACAGTAAAAGTTTTAGGAAATATTATATTCACAAACTCACTTAATTTTCCAGTGAGCCTGAGAGGTTTTTACAACAGTTTCCTTAATTTTCAAAAAACTCCATCTTTTAATTTTAAAAATGATAATAAAGGAGGTTATATAAAATGGGATAATGGTTTTGTGATTCAATGGGGTTCTGAAGAAACAACTGGTACATCTTATGGCTATTATAAAGATATATATTATCCTGTTGCGTTTGAAAATGTGTATACGGTTGTTATTTGTGGAAGGGCACATTCTCAATGGGAAGGTTACGCAATAGGAGTCCAGGAAATCACAAAGACATATTTTAAAACATCAGAAAAATATTGTAATTATTACTCGTGGATAGCAATAGGCACGGTTTAAAAAAAGGAAGATATAAAAAAAATGAAATATTTTGGCACAACAAACAATAAAGATTACGGCTTTTATTTGAAAAAGGATAATTTACTTTCTTATAAAATTGTCAGTGATGAAATTTGGGAAAATTGCATAAATCAAGCAAACAAAGAAAATAAAGCTATATCATGTGATAAAGACGGAAACCCAATACTTGTTAATCGTGTAATAAGTGAAGAAGAAAAGAAAAATCAAGAATTGGATTCTTTACACTCTTATCTAAAAAGCACAGATTACGTCAGTATCAAAATTGCAGAAGGTGCGGCAACAAAAGAAGAGTATGCAACAATCCTAGAAAAACGAACAGAAGCAAGAAAGCGAATTAACGAGCTTGAAAAGTTATAGTAGAAAAAAAAGAAAAGCCAACTTGGTTAGATGTAGCAAATCTAATAACCAATATTGGCTTGTTAATCGTAGCAACCTTAGCACTTATACTTAAATAGTATTTAGCGTCAAAGATAAGTGAGAAACTAGCAACTTCTCACTTATTTATATTAATTATAAATAGAAAAAGAATCAATCTTCAGATTAAGGTTTAGTAATAAAAATCTTGTTGTTATAAAAAAAATCCTTGATTTTTATAGAATAAGCATTGACAAAATCGATAAGATATTATATTATAAAAATCAAGGAGGTTAGATATGTCCGATAAAGACAAAAAATTAAAAAGAATTGCAATAATTCTAGGAGTTGTACTTGCCACTCTTCAAATCGTAAGCACAATCCTAGATATTATCAACAAATTGATTTAATCAACTGGGGAGCGGATGCTCCCCCTTAAAATTAAACTTATTTTTTAGGGGTGTCAATATGAATTGGAAATTAGTAATTATTTTATTATCAATTTGTGTACTCTGTACGGTTGTGCAGATTGTTTTAAAATTTATTTAGGGAGATAAAAAAAATGGCAAAAGGCGGGGCTCGTGCTGGTGCTGGAAGAAAAAAACTTTCAGAAAGCGGAAGAATTAGAGTTCAATTTTCATTACAACAAAATGAAATAGATTTAATTTCAGAACTTGCAGAAAAATTCGGATTAAATAAAAGTCGTTTCGTTATGGAATGTGTAAACTATTATAACGAAAATCACAAGTAATTTTATTTTACCGCTCAAAATCTGGGCGGTATTTTTTTATAAAAAAATCTTGAAAATACTTGACAATAAAATCAAGATAATATATTATATAAACATCGAGAGAGAAAAAAAACTTAATATAATGGAGGTTAAAAATGAACGGGATAGTAACAGAGATAATCGTTCAAGTCATAAGCAGTGTACTTGCCTATATTATCTGCAAATGGCTTGAACAAAAACTCTAACACTAAAAACTGTCCGCCACAATCCAGCGGCGGCGGTTTTCACTTGTTCATAATAAAGCGTATGCCAGTTTTAGTCAAATGTATTTTATGCGGAGTTGTCATCGGTTTAATTGTTTATTTTGTAATACGGGGCGGTAAAAGTGGAAATAACAAAAAAAACTAATCAACACGGCGGAGCAAGAATTGGTGCTGGTAGACCTAAAGGCACTTTCTCCAAAAGTGAAAAAGCAAGTGGGCGAATTGTTATTGCTTGCCTTGAAAGCGAAGTTCTTAAAATAAAAGAATTAGCAGCAAAAAGCGGTAAAAATGTAAGCCGCTATCTTGTTGATTTAGCACTTTCTCAAGAATAAAAAATCTATATCTAAAATCACAAAATTTTATTTTACCGCTCAAAATCTGGGCGGTATTTTTTTTATAAAAAAACTGAAAAATACTTGACTAATAAAATATAACGTTGTATATTATATATATATCAACGGAGGTTACTTATGAGAAAAAATCATAAGAAACGAGCAAAAAAAAGCAGTCTAAAAAAGACTGCTTTGGCTATCCTAGAAGTTGTAAAACTTTTCACCGAGTTGTTACTTCTAGTGTTAGAAATCCTAGCCTTGCTTAAATAGCAAGTTTTGTAGTCAAGGTTAAAATCTTGGCTACTTTTTAGGATAGCCATTTTCTTAATGGAGGTCAAGAAGATGATAACAGTTTTGCGAATTATTTTAATAATTTTACTTTCAATATCTGTAGTATTATCAATTATAAAAATTTTTAAAAAATAAGGAAAAAAAAAATGACAACAAAAGAAATTTCAGAAAAATATAATGTTTGTATAGCATCAGTTGCACGCTGGGCAAAAAACAACGGTGTACAACGAGGCGAAAGTATTAACGGAATTAGCCCATTTAATTGGACTGAAGAAGATTGTAAACGTTTTGAACAACGTCGCCCAAAAGGCTGGAAAAAAGGTGTTCCTAGAAAAAAAATATAGGTGGTAGATTTAGCACTTTCTCAAGAATAAAAAATCAGTCTGTATAGTGGTTTTTCTGGTATAAAAAAGTGGTACAAAAATCAAAAAACTAGAAAAAATCACTATACACAACAACAAAAACAAACGCACGTCCTACCCTCTTGTAAAATCTTATAATATAACGATATAATACACTAAAATAGACTTATACACACGAGAAAAGACACAAAAGACAACTAGACAAGCCCGAACTTCTAAGCAGTAGGTCGGAAGTTCGACTCTTTTTTTTCACACCGACATTCTATGACGCTATTCTAGGTTATAATATTTTTGTTAAATCAGAATGGAGGTAAAAAAATGAGTGATACATATTATGATATTCCAGATATTGAACCTGGCGAATTTGATAGACCGATTCCAACTTATGACAAAGATAAAGGTAATAGAGAAGCAGAGAAATATAGAAAAATATATTTAAAACTGTATGGAGAGGAGCCTTCAAAAGAAAGATTAGAAATAATTCGTAATGGTTATAAATACATAGGTGAATAGATATAAAAAAACTTATATTAATAGCAAAAAAAATAAGGAATACAATTATGGAAATAAAAACTAGCATTTATACATCTTGTTATTCAAAGATGTTAAAAAGACATAAAGTGGTTGGAGTGGATTTTTATATAAAAGTTTCTCGAAGTCTTTTTTATCCTAAAATTGGGATTGATGGTGTTTCTATTATGCAACAAATAGATTATGATTTTGGTAACGATTTAGGAATGTATTCTAGTTCACTAGAAGAATATGAAAAAGAAATTAAAAAAGACGAGTATATAGATTCTTTAAATAAATTAGTTCATATTCTAAAAGGTTTAGATTTAAAAGACTTGCTAACAGACGAAGATTATATTGATTTTCAAGAAGAGATAAAAGAAAGACTTGAATGGAAAGAAAGACTTTTAAAATTACCAGAAGAGAAACAAAAAAAAGAATACGATAAACTAACAGAAGAAGAAAAAGATGAATTATTGTTTCTTGATTTATCTAGTATAGAAAATTTAAAAACTTGGAAGCCTGTTATACATCTTAATTTTTTTATATTATGTTTTGAAGATTTAAATACAATATATACAAAGAAAGACGAATTAAAATATGATGGGCAAGTAAAAGCAGGTGAATTAAAAAAATGTCATAGAACTATATTGGCAAATCTTTTGAATGAAAGATTTAATTTAAATATAAAAGAATGGTAAAGATGATGTTGAAAAACAAATTGAAGTTGATGGAATTATCGATTATGAATTAAAAAAGCAAAGTAAACTTTTAAATCTTGAGAAAAATACAATCGAAAAAATGAAAGATATTAATCAAGTTAATTTTATTTTTCCGAGCGTAGACCAAATAAAAAACTCTGCACTTTTTAAACCTATAGATACAACGTATGCAATGACATATCAAAGTTATCTTAATGGAATTGAAAACGGCTTATATAATGCGTGGGACGTTTCTGTTAGAACAGGATATTTATTAGGACAGACAACAAATGAAATTGTGAGAAATGTATTAGGTGGCGTTTCTCAAATAGACAAATTAAAAAAAGATGGCACTATAAAATCATTAAGAAATTCTATTTATTCAAATACTAGAACAGTTTTACAGTCTTTAGCAAATGAAACACGAACAATGATTTTTGAAGAGAATGAAAAATATTTTTCTGATGACGAAAATCGTTATGAATATTTAGCAACACTAGACAATAGAACTTGTCTAGTGTGTGGTTCTTTAGACGGTTCTTTATTCAAAAATATTAGAGATGTAAAATATCAAGTTCCAAAACATAGAGGTTGCCGTTGTATAGTTTTACCTTATTTTGAAATAGAGGGTGATAAAAAATCTAGTAAAAACGGATATGTTGATTCAAAAGTTACGTTTAATGACTGGCTAAAAGAACAGGACAAAGAAACACAGTTAGACGTTTTAGGTAGAACACGATTCGAATTATTTAAGAACGGAGAAGATATAAGTCAGTTTGTTGATAATGGTAAAGTGTTGAAACTTTTAGATTTAGAAAAAAGTTTAAAAGTAACAGGCAACAAAAATATAGATTATCTTGCTAATTTTAATAAATTAGAAACAAGTATTTCTATTGAAGAAGCATTAAAACAAACTAATCCTAATTTTAACGATAGTTTTGGTTTTCAAAATAATTGTCAAAGATGTTGTCCGACTTATGAAGCAATAAGACGTGGATATACAGTAACATCCAAACCGATTGGGGCAAAAAATATAGATGAAGTAAATGCCGATATTTTTTCTGATTTTAATTCAAATGCTTTTGCTCAAATGTATAAAAATCCTGATATAAGAAATATATCTGTAAAAAAAAGTAAAGATATAGCAGAAAAAATTGAAACTATTATGAAAGAATGGGGAGATGGTTCAAGATGTGAAATTGCTATAATTGATAAGAATTTTAGCGGACACGTATTTATGGCTGAGCAAGAAAATGGTAAAACTATATATATTGACCCTCAACTAAACATTAAATATGATAGAGAAATATTTAAACAAATAACTAAAAGTTCTTTAGTAAAGTATTCTGTAAAATTTTTTAGAACAGATAATCTTGATTTCAATGATTTAATTGATTTATGTTTAAAGAGTAAGGAAAATAAATAATTATGACACTTAAAGATGTTTTAAAAATGTTCAATATTGACGAATCAAAAATTATTCATAATAAGAAAGATGAAGATAATTCTTTAATTTTGTCTGGAATGTATGAAAATAATACTATTGATATAGTTGATAAAGACGATTATTTTATTTTTGCTGGAATTAATCAATTATTAAAAATAAATAAAAAAACAGGAAAAAAAGAGAGTTATCGAATTACTGTACACTAAAATTTTTTTTCGCTAATTTTATTGACAAATTTTGTTCGTGCATAAAAAAGATGTCCCCAGATTTGGGGTCATCTTTTGAATCTACTTTTGGGAAAATCCAAAAGTGGATTTACCTATTATAACAGTCAAAATAAACCTTATTATTTACTTGATTACGAAGATACAATAATACTTCAACGAATTATTGACAATTTTCGTCTTAAACCAATATAGTAAATACGACCATAATTATTTTCTTTTCACAGGTTTTACTTTTAGACATTCTATATTATCTGCCACAGACATTGAAAGATGTGATAGTATAGAGTGTCTTTTTTATTTTAGGAGGCTTACAATCAACAAAAAAAGCCTATAAATTTGCCTGCTATGTTAATTGACATAAAAACTCTTGGACAGAGCAAAGATTTCCTTGATATAATGAAGTATATAAATACAAAAAAGGGTTGATGTATGGACGATGATTTTCTCAAACATTTAGATTATCTCAAACATTTAAGGGAACAGTTTGATATGATGAGTTCTTTTCATAAACATAACGAAAATGATAAAATATGGTGGGCAGAAGATTGGACACAGATTGGTGGCGGACTATATTTTACTTTTGACAAGAAAAAAATATATGAAAGAAACAAGGATTATCCAAATAATTTAACAAAAGAAGAAAAAGAAATTTTTGATAGAGAAAATCCCGATTATGCAGAGTTTTATAGGGATTATTGGTTAGGTGAAAACCTTGATAAGTTTAAACCAAAACGATAATTTCTTATTGTTGATAAAACTACCAATTTTATTGACAAACTTTACAACGTCATAAACTTAATTATTTTCGGTAGAAGAATCTATAACAATATTTCCTAAATAAACTGGCTCGCTGTAATTTTTTTGAAAATATTCGTCTAATCCCTCTGCAATTGCATACATAGCCACATACCAAATTTTATTTGATGTAGAAGAAGAACAATTTGTATCATTATCACTACTAGAAGGCTCTTTATCAAAATCACCATCTCTTCCAAAATTAAAAGTATATTTATTATTATCGGAAAGTTGTCTTAAAGGACTTCCCTTTTCTTGATCCCCTATTTTTATTGTAGAATTATAGATTGTAAAATAATCTGTAAGCCGAATATATATTTTTCTATTTTGACCAGTTTTTGGAATCAGCATATTATCAGTTTGACCTTCATAAGATAAAGTATTATAACCATAACTATCTATTAATCTTTCTGAAGCACTTGCTGATGATGTTGTACTATCTAGTAAAGCTTGAATTGCATTTACATGACTTGACATTGTCGAATAACTTTCATAAATCTTGTAATAAACGTTTGTCCCTTTCATAATACTATTTTCAGAATTGGCTTCATTTGTTACAAATTCAAAATATTTATTTTCATAATCATTAGTAGATGTTGTAGTAGTAAAAAGAGGTATATGCGTTGGAGAATAAGGATGTTCTATTACATAAAAAGTATCTAATCCGCATGATAAAAAACAAAAAAAGGCATACAAAAAAGAAAAAAATAAAATACTTTCTTTCAAAAAAATGCATGCCTTTTTCATATATTATATTCTATATAAAATTTATTCAGTTTTTCCTGATACTTGTAAAGTTAAAATTCTTGTTTTAGCAAGTTTTGCCCAATCATCATCTGGATTTTGTGCATTTAACTCAGTATAAACTTCTATTGCTTCTTTATATTTTCCATTAGATTCAAGAATTCTACCATAACTAAAAGCCGCATGTGAATGTAATGTAAAATCTTTATTTTCAGAAGCCTTTTTATAAGCAGCAATAGCATCATCAGTTTTGCCAAGTTTTTCATAGCAAACACCAAGATTATATTCTGCTATAGGTTCAAGATAATTCTTTTTTGATTTTTTAGCAACATTTTCCCAATATTTTGCAGAATCTTCATATTTTTCTTGACCATAAGAAAGTTCTGCACAAAGCATATTTGCACGAGCACCAACAATTCCAGATTGTTTTGTATAAGGTTCAAGTTTTTCAAAAGCAGTTGCTCTTCTTGAATCAAGTTCAGATGCCTCTAGTGCTGCAGATTCATTTGTTAATTCGTAAGAAATTTCATCAATAGCAGAAAGAGCTTTTGTTTTTGCTTTTAAACCAAAATGACTACCAAGTATGTAACCAAGAATTCCACATACAATAACAATTAAAAAAATGATAAAGATTTTCAAATGATTTGTTAGAAAATTATCAACTTTTTTACTTGCTGAATCTGTTTTTTTAATATTTTGTTCTGTCATTTTTATAACCTCAAATTTTTATTTGCGGATTTGCAATTCGTTGATTAAACGTATTACATAAGTCCGTTGAATTCCTAATATTTTTGCAGTTTTAGTTTGATTCCAACCATTTTCCTGTAAAATTTTAGTAATATAATCTTTTTTGAAAGCATCAACGGCTTCTTTCAAAGTCATACTATTTGAATCTTCAACTTTTGAAATACCAATTCCTAAATTTTCAGAAGTGATAAAAGGTTCTTTTCCTAACAAAAATCCTCTCTGAATTGCATTTATCAGTTCATCAGCATTAGCATTCCAAAAATAATTTTCCATATCAACTTTAGCAGATTGGGTGAAATCTAAAAATTTCAATCCTGATTTCTGGCTAAAAGTTTTCAAATAGTATTCTGCAATAGGAACAATATCTTCTTTTCTTTGACGTAAAGGCAAAACATTAATTACTACCGCATTTAATTGATAAAAAAGCTCCGCACTAAAACTACTAGTTTTTAATAATTCTTCAAGCTCACATTCCATAGAACAAATAACTTTTAAATTCATTCTTGAATTTTGTGCAGATTTTAAAGTATCTAAAAAAATCTCTTGCAAATCTACAGAAAGTTCATTTACAAAATTTACAAATAAAGTTATTCGTTGATTAAAAGAAAAAAAATGCTTTAAATCAACAAAAACTTTTTTTATCTGTTCTTCAGAAAAAGACTTACAATTTATTTCAAAAAAAGTAGAAAAATTTTGACTCACAAGATAATGAATATTTCTAGCGATAAGTCTTTTTCCAGTTCCTCTTTCACCTTTCAATAATATAGACGCATTATTTGACGAAACAGTTTTTATTAATAAATCAATTTCTTTTAAATGATTACTGTTTCCTACTAACTGAACTATATTATTTTTGCTGGAAGATTTTTCCTTCACTTTTTTTCCTAATCTTTTTGCAAAATAAAACGCATTGCAATTTTGTTTTACAATGCGTTTTCAAAATATAAGTCGATTCAACTAAAACTAGTTGTTTTTCTGAGCTTTGAAAGCATCTCCAAGTGTATACGAACCATTATCATCATCAGATGAATCCATATACTGTGATATTTCATCTCTTTGTTGTTTTCGTTTATATTCTCTAACAGAGAAAGCAACTTGTTCCTTATCAACTTTTACATCAACAACAAATACATTGATTTTATCACCAACGTTGTATTTTTTTACAGCTTCTTCAAACGGAACGTTTTTATCATCAGAAAGATTTGCTTTATTTACAAGTCCTTCAATTCCATTAGGAGCTTTTACAAAAATACCAAAATCTGTTATAGAAGTAATTTCACCTTCTAAAGTAGAACCTGGC
>SAMEA104315438__coassemble_784_pt1 | contig 19282 bp, 15 predicted proteins | sample SAMEA104315438__metabat2_high_PE_006 | metagenome-assembled genome bin SAMEA104315438 (sample SAMEA104315438) | gut metagenome | biome: Monkey gut; feature: monkey-associated habitat; material: faeces | place: China | collected 2013 | reverse complement strand
TAATTCCGGTTAGAATTTCCAAAAGCTGCTTACAAAGATTTTTGTTTTTCATAACCTTGCAGAAAATAAAATTATCCGAAAAATTTAATTCTTCCCATTTTTTTGAAAACTGCCCCATAAACGACCTCTTTTTTTGTCCTCACTATTAATATTGTTTTTTTTGAACAGTTTTGACAAAAATTTGGAAAAAAAGTGAATTTTTCTGAAGATTTTTTTTCATAAAAAAAACTTACTTATCACAAGTAAAAAAATAGATTTTATTTTACGGCTACGTACAACAAAAGTGTTGATATAGGCAAAAACAAAACTCTAATAAAATCGACTGTTTATGAATAAATGGTCGATTTTTGCTAATAGAAATTTAAATAATAAAATGATATATTGTCCTTTCTAACATTTGAAATTATAAGAAACAAGGAAAGAAAAATGGAGAAAAAAGAACGAGCCTGTAATAATAGAACTTTAACATTAAAACCGGAAGAAATTGAGCCATTAAAAGCAAAATTGATTACAGTGCAAAATATTGAAAAAACAAAAGACCTTACAAACAAAACTATAAATGGTGATATGATTGAAATGCTTAAGTATATTCCTGATGAGTTTGCTAATTTAATCATTATTGACCCACCTTATAATCTTACAAAGAACTTTAATGGAATGAAGTTTAATTCTCGCTCTGAGAATAGTTATGATGAATATTTAGAAACTTGGTTTCCTGAAGTATGTAAAAAACTTAAACAAAATGGAACTTTGTATATGTGTGGTGACTGGAAATGCACATCTTCATTACAAAGAGCAATTGAGAAAGAACTTACAATCATTAACCGTATTACTTGGCAACGAGAAAAAGGTCGTGGAGCTAAATCAAACTGGAAAAACGGAATGGAAGACATTTGGTTTGCTGTAAAAAATCCTAATAATTACTACTTCGATGTTGAATCTGTAATGATGAAAAGAAGAGTTTTAGCACCATATAAAGTTGACGGAAAACCAAAGGATTGGGATGAAGGCGAAGACGGAAACTTTAGACTTACTTACCCTTCAAACTTTTGGGATGATATATCAATTCCATTTTGGTCTATGCCAGAGAATACTGACCATCCCACACAAAAAAGTGAAAAACTTTACGCAAAATTGGTTTTAGCGTCATCTAAAGAAGGAGATGTTGTATTCGACCCATTTTTAGGAAGTGGTACTGCCAGTGTTGTTGCTAAAAAACTCAACAGAAGATACTGTGGAATTGAATTAAACGAAGAATACAGTATGTGGGCTGAAAAACGTCTTGAAATGGCTGATACAGATAAAACAATTCAAGGTTATGCTGACGGTGTATTTTGGGAAAGGAATACATTAAGTCTTCAGCAGAAAGTAGCAAAGAAATCTAATGATGAAGATATAACAACTCCAAAAATAACTAGAATTTTAAGAGAGAATAGAGAAATACCTTCTCTCTTTGATTGAAATTAGGGGGGGCTAGATAATGAGCAAAATCTTCCAATCAAAAAACAGGTTTCAAATTGAGAAAAATGTAATAACTAACTTAAACAGTGTTATTTTAATGAATAAAAATACAGCTAATAGTCCACGAGCTGTTGGTGATGCTGTTCAAGAATATTTAGAATTAAATTTTGAAAAATGTTTACCAAAAGATACAGTAAAGGATTTTAGTTCTTCTTTTGCAAGAAGAGCTATGGCAGACTTTGCATTTACAGATTTAGATGATAATTATTATGTTGTTGATAGTAAAACTCATAATCTAGACACAAGTTTTAATATGCCAAACTTAACATCTGTTGAAAGGCTTTCAAGATTTTATGAAGATTCTAAAAATTATTTCTCAATTTTGATAACATCCTATAAAGTTGAAAAGTCTAAATTAGTTTTTAAGGATTGTAAGTTTGTCCCAATTGAGATGTTAGATTGGACCTGCTTAACTTTAGGTGCATTAGGTTGGGGACAGATACAGATTGCAAATTCAAACAATATTATTATCAATGAAAAAAATACAAGGAAAAAATGGATGTTACAACTTTGTGATATGTTAGATGAGTTTTATCCAAATGAAATTTCCAAAATCACAAAGCGTATAGACCATTTTAAGAAAGTCAGAGACTTTTGGAATAAACAACCAGACTAGAATAGATCAGAGGTATAAATTGAAAGGCAGTTTCACTAATCTGAATATATCTTTTAATAAACTTGTTTCAAGTAAATTTCAAATTGAGTTCAAAACTGATGATATATCAATCTTTTATGATGGTAATACTGCTAATACTAACGTTATTACCCTTAATCCAAAGACTTTTACTAATCTTGAAACAATTAAAATTGGTAGCTCTAAAGCAAAAACTATTTTTACAGATGAAATTAAAACAAGTTGTGAAAGTTTTGTTAAATACGCTGATTTTATTAAATGTAAAGATTGAGATTCTTACTTAACTAGTTTACCTAAAAATACTAAAGACATACCTTATAAAATCAAACTTCTAGATTTAAAGTTCTCATCGAGAGATGCTTTAGATAATAATTCTAAAAAAACACATTAAAATTGAACTATCAATATCTGCTACTAAGATTTAGAGAGCGTCATTCAAAGAATGTACAAACCTTGCAAAAGATAAAATTATCTGCGAAAGTGAGCCGTTCCCATTTTTCAAGCGGTGTAAGTTCCATTTTTTTTGTCATAATTGTCCTCAATATTAATATTGTCCTTTTTATACAGTTTTGACAAAAATTTTGGAAAAAAATCTATATTTGACCTAATATATTCATTTCACTAGAATATTTTTATAAAGATAAATATAATTTTTGGAGAAATCGATGACTAACGCTAATATTCCTGATTTTTTTGGAAGTTTGGTTTTTAATCTTTCTGTAATGAAAGAAACTTTACCTGAGCAAACTTACAAAGCGTTAAAACAAACAATGGAAGATGGAACTCCATTAAACTTGGATGTTGCAAATCAAATTGCTGATGCAATGAAAAATTGGGCTATTTCAAAAGGTGCAACTCATTATTCTCATTGGTTTCAACCTCTTACAGGAATTACGGCAGAAAAACATGATTCTTTTTTATCTCCTATAGAAGAAAGTAAAGTAATTATGAGTTTTAGCGGAAAAGAACTCATAAAAGGTGAACCAGACGCATCTTCTTTTCCAAATGGTGGAAAACGTTCAACTTTTGAAGCAAGAGGATATACAGTTTGGGATCCGACATCTTATCCGTTTATAAAAGATCATACTCTTTGTATTCCAACAGCTTTTTGTTCATATAATGGAGAAGCGTTAGATAAAAAAACTCCTCTTTTACGTTCAATGGAAAGTTTAAATGTTCAAGCTCTTCGGATTTTAAAACTTTTTGGAAATAAAGCAAAACATATTACAACAACAATGGGACCTGAACAAGAATATTTTCTTATTGATGAAAAACTTTATCAAAAACGAAAAGACCTTAAAATGTGTGGAAGAACGCTTTTTGGTTCAAAACCTGTAAAAGGTCAAGAGATGGATGATCAATATTTTGGTGCAATTAAACCTCGTGTTATTGAATATATGGAAGATTTGAATAATGAACTTTGGAAATTAGGAATTTATGCAAAGACTGAACATAATGAAGTTGCTCCTGCACAACACGAAATGGCTCCAATTTTTACAACATCAAATCTTGCAGCAGACCAAAATCAATTGACAATGGAAATTATGAAAAAAATTGCTCGTCGGCATGGTTTAATTTGTCTTTTGGCAGAAAAACCTTTTGAAGGCGTCAGCGGTTCTGGAAAACATAATAATTGGTCTATTGCCACAGACCTTGGTGAAAATCTTTTTTCGCCTGGAAATTCTCCAAAAGATAATGCTCAATTCCTTTTATTTTTGACAGCGGTGATTAAAGCAGTTGATGAAAATCAAGATTTATTACGATGTACAGTTGCTTCTGCCGGAAACGATCATCGTCTTGGAGTTACAGAAGCTCCTCCTGCAATTATTTCAATTTATGTTGGAGATGAACTTGGTGCAATTCTTGAATGTATAAAAGATGGAAAATCTTATAATAATAGAGAAAAAGGAAAAATGACAATTGGAGTTGATGTTCTTCCTCCAATTCCAAAAGATTCTACAGATAGAAATAGAACTTCACCATTTGCTTTTACTGGAAACAGATTTGAATTCCGTTCTGTAGGTTCATCACTTTCAATTTCTGGACCAAACACCACAATGAATGCAATTTTAGCTTATTCTTTAAAAGAATTTGCTGATGAATTAGAAAAATCTAAGAATTTTGAAAAAGATTTACAGAATTTAATAAAAAGAGAAATCACAAAACATTGGAAAATTTTGTTTAATGGAAATGGTTATGATGAGGCTTGGGTGAAAGAAGCTGAATCTCGAGGTTTAAAAAATTATCGAACAACTCCAGAAGCAATGGAACATTATCTAGATGAAAAAAATATTTCTCTTTATACCCAAATGGGGATTTACACAAAAGAAGAAATGCAAAGTCATTATGAAATCAAACTAGAAAAGTATTGCCAAGTTATAAATATTGAAGTTAATACAATGTTAGAAATGATTCATAAGGATATTATGCCAGCCGCTTTTAAGTATATGAATATGCTTGCAGATACAGAATTTAAAATGCAGCGAGTTTTTAATCTTTGTGATGCAGGAATTAATTTAATGAAAGAATTAAATGATTTAATAAATATTCTAGAAAATAAAGCGAATGAACTTCTTCTTTTGCACGAAAAAACAAAAGAAATTCAAGATTTAATGCAAAAATCAAAATCTTACGCAACAGAAATTCTTCCTCTTATGAAAGAAGTTCGTTCCGTTGCAGATAAAATTGAACCTTTACTTGGAGAAGAATACAAACCTTTCCCAAGTTATGAAGATTTACTTTATAGCGTTCAATAAAGATTTAGTTTTTTACGATTGAATTTTACAGATTTTTCTTGTTGTAAAAAATATTTTTGTAATTTTGTAAAATCTGAGTTCAATTCATATAAAATGTAATTGTTCTCAGTTTTTGCAATAAATGCAGGATAAAAAGGAATTTCTTCAAAATAAATAATTTCTGAATTTTTTAATTCTTCCTGATTTTCTGCAAAATATTTTATTGCTTGTAAACATTCAAAATCAGGATTTTTCTCTTTAAAATTATTATATTCTTTTAGATATTTTGTAAAATTTTTTGATAAATCATAATTTTCTTTATAAAAATTTTTATTTATTTTGCAAATTTCGCCAGAGTATTGTAAAAAAATAGCTGCTTTTTTAGAAAAAAATTCAACAAATTTAGAGCGATTTCCTTTTTTTGTATGAATTAAAACGTTTAATTGTGATGATTTTACCTTTTTATCTTTATTGATTTTATTTTCTGTTTTGAAAAAATCATCTTCGGTTTTGTAAAATTTTTTCTGATTTTGAATTCTTTCTGCAATCTGAATGTTTTTTTGAATAAAAATCCTATCAATTTCAGGACATTCTTTTATATTTCCATCTTTTGTTAAATAAATTTCCCAAAGATTTTTTTCGTCAGAAAAAGTGATTTTCAAATAAGACCAAAACGCTTCTATGTAAAAATTATGAATTTTTTTGTTAGAATTTTTAAAAAGCAATTTGATTTCTGTATTTTTACAATTTTCAAGATTTTTTTCAGAAAAATCTGCGGTTCCAAAATATTTGATAGGTTCTTCTTCAAAACCAGGTTTTAATCTCAGAAAAAGAGTCCAAATCTCAGAAAAATAAAAATTTACTTTAAAATCGGAATTATAAAAATTCAAGGTGAAAGGACCTTCGCTAAAATGAAAATCGTCTATTTTACAATCGCTATTTTCAATTTTTTCTCCATTTTTCCACAAATTTCCAGAATATTTTTGAAAATTATCAGTTTTTTGATTTTCTTCTTTCGTAAAAAACGATGATTTTGGAAGAATTAAATCTGCTTTTGTAAATTGCCATTCTAAATCATTTATTTTTTTATGATAAAATCCAGTTTTTTCGTCTGGAGATAAAGCTGCAATTCTTAATTCGCGTTCATAATTTCCGCTTCCCGTTTGAATAATTGTGATAAATTTTGTTCCTTTTGAACCAAAAGGCAATTCTGGCTGAATTTTCCAATCTTCATTAGGAAGAAACCAAACTGTTGTATTTGAGTTTGCGTCAGAACCTTTTAAATCAGAATGAATTTCATTGTAAGAATAATCATACAACATTGGATTTGAACCAACTGTATTGTAATCTACAAGGCGAGTATACATTTTTCCAGTTTTTGAAATTATAAAAAAAGTTGAGGCACTTGCCTGCAAATTTTCTGCAATAAAATTTCCATTTTCCGGATTTTTAAAAGTATGACTAAAATCTGAAGGACAAGCAGGATCGCAATATCGGAGAGTTTTTCCGTCTTCACACAAAAAAGTGATTGTTTCAACTCCTAAAGGTCCATAATTATGTTGATTTCCTAAAGCATCTTCATAAAATAAAACATCTTTTCTACTCGAACCAATTGTCCAATTTTTTTTATTTTTTACGCTCGAATTTTGATAAAGAGGAAGTTTTTTTGGCCACCCAAAATAATCAATCCATTCAAAAGGTTTGTAATGTGTGATTTTTTTTGTATAAACTCTAAAAAGTTTTCCTTCTTCGCTGAATGCATACAAAACATCAGCATCGGCAGCAATTTCTACAATTTTTTCTGGTGATTCAAATTCATTTTTTAAAGAAAATGGAAGTCCTGTTTTTTGAAAAAGTTTCCATTGTTCCGATGATTCATCTCGTTTTTTATAATAAATTTTACCATCATTTAAAAGAAAATCATATTCGAATGAAAAAGTTTGCGTTTGTGTTTTGATAAAAATAGAATCTGGAAAAAATCCGTTTATATTTTCACAGGAATTTTGTTCTTCCAAAAAAATGGGCGAACCTTCTGTTCTTAAAAATGAATCTGCATAAGTTGGTAAAGAGCTGCAGGAAGAAAAAATAAAATCACTTAATAAAAAAGAGATTAAAAATATTTGAAAGAAAAGTTTTTTCATAAATTAAATTCGATTTTTCATCTCAAAATAGCCAAAGAAATTTTGTTTTGTGATATTCCAACCACAACCAGCTTCCAAAACAAAATCATACAACCCAATTAAAGAAAATTTTCCTCGAAAAAATCCTCCAGCACAAAGATAAATTTGTTTATTGTAAAGTTCATCAAAAAATCCGCCAATTTTCCATTGTTGCACGATAATTAATTCTGCAAACGTTAATGATGGATTCAAATTTGCAAAATATAATTCTGTGTCGTTCGATAAAACAAAATTATTATAATCAGAAGGTTTTGTCGTTCTGTAAAAATCTGAAGAATAAATTAGAGTTTTTGGAGAGGATTTTTCAAAATTAAAAAAAGCGTATCTGGTGGAAAAATTTTCTGAAAGTCCAACTGTAAAATTTTGTTCTTTTTTTGAAAAACAAGAAGCGTTTATCATTGTTTGAAGATTCACGCCAACTCCGGAAGAAAGATTTTTAATTTCTGAACCCGACAAAAAATAATAAGGTTTTATAGAAACGTAGAATTTTTTATCATTTTTAAATTCTGCATTTGCACCAAGCTTAAAAAGCATTTCTTGAGGTTTTAAATCATAATTTGCAGAATATTCTGAAGTTAAGAAAAAAGATTTAAATTCATAAGGAAAAGTTGATGGTCTAAATTTTATATTACTTGCTGTGTAAAAATCTGATGGCTGAAAATTTTTGTATTTGAAGCTATATAAAGTTAAGAGTGAAAATTCAAAAACTGAAGAAGGTTTAAAAGTAAAATTTGCATTTACAGAAAACTTATTTTTTATTGGAAAAAAGATTCCGCCAGAAAGAAAAATTTTTGAAGAATCTAAAAAAGAAAAAGCTGAAATTCCAATGGAATTAAAAAGATTGTAGTCAGGATAATCTATTACAGGAAAAACTGGCCAATTTTTTAAACCAAAATAAGTTTCATCTTGCAAAATTGTTTCATTTTTTAATGCGTGAGAAATTGCGTTATTTGCAAATTCATTTGTTTGATTTCTTCTTTCAGAATAATTTTTAAAACTGTGAGGGCATTTTTTTATTTCATCAATAACTTTTAATGTAGATTCATACCCGATTTTAGAAAGTTCATCAGATTTATCAAAAGCCATAAATGAAAAATGTTCTACATCATTTCGAATAATTACTGGCTTGTAAGATTTTATATCAATTGCAGCTTGTCTTTCTTTTCCAATAGCCATTAATCTATTTAAAATTACAATTATATTATTATAATTTAAAACTGAATCATAAAAAGCAGTAGAAATTATGATATTTTTAGAAAAATATTCAGCGACGGACAACGAAGCAATATCAATCGCACCGCTGTCTAATAATTTTACTTTAGTTTTTTCATCATCATTTAAATGATAATTGGTTGGTTCCATAATTGCAGGAATTCCAAATGCCGCTGTCATGATTTTTGCAAAATCTCCAGAAGAATGCCAAATTTGCCGTTTTGAATACAAATCTTCGGTAACAACTAAAATTGGGATTGGACATTCTGATAAATCTGTTTGAGATTTTCCAAGTAAATCGTTTACGAATGCACGAAATTTTCTAACAGAAAGAATTCCTCCATGAATTGGTAGAACTGGTTCAAAATATTGAGTTAAATTTATGTTAGAAACAACTTCTAAAATCTTATCTGGAGAAAATCCGTACGCATAAAACATTCCAATTATTGCACCCATTGAATTTGCAATTATAAAATCTGGAATAATCTTATTTTCTTCCATTGCTTTTAATGCACCAATGTGAGCAAACGCTCTTGCAGAACCTCCGCAAAGAACAAGTCCCATTGGTTCTCGATTTTCGTTTTTGCGAATGAGATTTAATTTTTCTTCAAATTCAGCAACGCCTTCGTAAATTGGACTTGCCTGGAGTAAAAAATCATCATCTTCTTCTATCATAAGTTTTGTTCCAGATTGTGCATTTAGTGTGAAAAATGAACAAAATATAATAAAAAAAGATGCAATTTTTCTAAAAAATTCAGTTCTTTTCATTTATAATTTTCCGCTTTCGGCTGCACCAGGAAGCCCGATGTCTTTTCTGTAAAAAGCATTGTCAAATTTTACGCTAGAGATTCCTTTGTAGGCATTTTCCCAAGCTTCTTTAAATGATTTTCCGTAAGCAGAACTTGCAAGAACTCTTCCTCCATTTGTTAACATATCATTACTTCCGCGACGGCCAGAACTTGCTCCAGCAATAAATATTTTTGCAGTGCTATCTTTTAAAAGTTCTTGATTGATTGTGATTTTTACGCCTTTTTTATAAGATTCAGGATATCCGCCACTAACCATAACTGGTGCAACTTGATAACCAGGTTTCCAATCAAATTTAAAACTATTTAATGTTCCGTTTAAAATTGAAGCACACATTGCTGCAAAATCAAAATTCATTAAAGGAAGAACGGCTTGTGTTTCTGGATCTCCAAGACGAACATTGTATTCAAGAAGTTTTGGTCCTTTTGGAGTAAGCATAACACCAAAAAAGATAAATCCTCTATAATCAAATTTTTCTTTTATAAGTCCGTTTAAAGTTGGTTGTAAAATATCTTTGTTAAATTGAGCCATAATCGAAGGAGAAACATCATCTAACGGACAGATTGCTCCCATTCCGCCGGTGTTTGGACCTTTTGCTCCATCTAAAAGACGTTTATGGTCTCTTGCTGGTAAAAATGGAATTATAGTTGCATTTCCACTTACTGCAAATTCTGGAGTTACAGAAACAGCAGCTAAAACAGAAATTTCAACGCCTTGAAGATAATCTTCAATCACAAGTTTTTTTCCCGCATTTCCAACTTTTCCATTTTCCATTAAATCATTTATTGCGTCTAATGCTTCTTTTTCGGTTGCAGCAACAACTACGCCTTTCCCTGCTGCTAATCCATCTGCCTTTATAACAATTGGTGCTCCATGTTTTTTTACATATTCAAAAGCCGCTTCTTTTGAAGTAAAAGTTTCGCTTGCCGCACAAGAAACATTGTATTTTTTCATAAATTTTTTAGATAAATCTTTACTTGCTTCAAGTTGTGCCGCCGCTTTTTTTGGACCAACACAAGGAATTTCTGCATTCCAAAAATCATCAGCTAAACCTTCTGCCAAAGGTGCTTCTGGTCCAATAACAGCCATTCTACAATTTTCATGTTTTGCAATTGCGATATAAGGATTTTCTCCATCTTTAATATAATCACAATTTTCTGGATTTACGTTTTGACATTTAGATTCATTCGCAGTTCCGCCATTTCCTGGAACAACGATAACTTTTTCAACAATCGAGCTTTGTGCTAATTTCCAACAGATAGTGTGCTCTCTTCCACCACTGCCTACAACTATAATATTCATAATTTTAGTTTATAAAAAAAAGATGTTTCTTACAACTTATAAAAAAAATGTTTTTTAAAACTAAATGTGATAAAATAAAAGTGAGGATTTTTATGTCAAAAATTAAATTTGTTTTGCTTCTTTCTTTTATTATGATGATTTTATCTTGTTCAACTTTTAATCTAAAAAATTCAGATAATGACGAAAATCTTTCTGGTTCTGAAAAAATTATTTCTCCAGATAAGCTTTTTTCTGTAAAAAATGATGAAAACGGACTTTTTATTACAAAAAAACATTCTCCAAAATTTACGCATATTAAAATAAATATAAAAAATAAAAATGGAAAAGAATTCAAAATTGTTACAACAGAAAAAGAAAATGAATTTTTGTTTCCGTTTGTAAATCAAAATGAAGAATATGAAATTTTTTTAGAAATGATGGATAAAAACTATCAAAATTATACAACTTCAAAAAATGTAAAAATTCTTGCAAAAAACGGATTTGGCGAATTTCTTAGCGATTATTATTATGATGAAGAAAATATTCAAATTGTTTTAGAAAATTGTAATCTTGAAAAATTTTCTGATTTTGATTTTTCTAACTTTATGGGAATTGTTTATTTTCTAAAAGATGGACATATTGATTATTCAAGTGCAAAATGGAGTAGTTATAATTCTATTTCCAATAAAATAGATTTGTCTCCTTTATATAAAGATTTTTCTGGAAAAGAATTTTGCGTAGAAATTTGTACAAAAGTTACTTATCAAAATAAAATTTTTGAATTTATGGTCGTCCAAAATAATGAAAAAAATTCTTTTAAAGATAATCATTCAATTATTGATATATCTTGTGATTCTGGTGTTTTCCGCCCAATTTTTAATCCTAAAAAAAATGATTATAAAATTTATGCAGCAAAAAATAATGTTAATTTAATTGTAAAAACTTCAACTGGAGAAACACTCTATCCTTTAGATTTTTCATCATCAGAAAATCAAAACTTAAAAATCAATAATATAGAATATATTTTTACTCGTGATAATACTGAAAAATTCGATTTTGAAGGAAAAACTTATTATCAAACTTTTTATGATGATTTTGAGGGAACGGAACTTAATTTTGAAAATTGGAAAAAATCAGCAGAAGAAGAACGTCAGCCATCACAAAAAAATCATGGCTGGTGGAAAGATGAATGTTCTTATTTGGAAAATGGAAATCTTGTAATTGAAGCAAAAATCAAAAATGGAAAAAATATTTCTGGAGCAATAGAATCAAAAGGATTATTTGAACAATCTCATGGTTATTATGAAATAAAATTTAAATGCGAAAAAACTTCTGGATTGTGGTACGCATTTTGGCTTATGGGAAATAATGATGATAATCATATTGGAAATGGTGCAACTGATGCGGCAGAAATTGACTGTTTTGAATTAGTTCCAAACGAACCATGGAACGGACCAAATTATTTTAAAACAACAATTAACTGGGATTCTTACGGAGAATTTAGAAAAGCAAAAGATTCTGGTTCTTATCAAGTAGATAACAGTTTTTATGATGATTTTCACACAGCAATTTTTATTTGGGGCGACACAAATTATGATTTTTATCTTGACGGAAAATTACTTTGGTCTTTAGACGCTTCTAAAAATGATGAAAATCATTTTGGTGGAATGTGCAACGGAAAAAATTGGATAATTATTTCTTCAGAATTTGGCGAGTGGGGTGGAGATTTAAAATCAGATTTATTGCCAGCAAAAATGTATGTTGATTATGTAAAATGCGGGGCAGAAATAAATTAATCCGCTCTAGGTTTATGACAATTTGAACAGCCAAGAATATGAACGTGCTTTTTCCCAACAGATTTATTAAAAAGTCTTGCCGTCAAAGATTGCGATTGCGAAACAGATTTGTGGCAGATAGGACAGATTCTTTTTAATCCCACTTCACATTTAGGATAGCAATGCGGACATCCCCAAATAGTCATAAGCTGGTCAGGAACATTCATCGGTCTGTAAACTTTAGAAATGATATTTTCTCCAATGTAAAGTTCAAAACTACAAAGCGGACATTTTACAGGTTTTAATGATTTTGATTTTTCAGTTTTTAATTTTTTCTTTTGGTAAGATTTAATTACACAAAATAATAAAATTAAAATAAAAATTATTGAAATTCCAAGAAAAAAATATTCCATAAGTAAAATCTTATCATTTTTAGGCGAGCAATTCCACAAGAGATAAATAATGGCCGGTCTGATTCACCAACTCGCACGCTGTAAGCTCCGCTGTAAGCGACGTGAATTTGTCGAGAATCCGCACGATTTCCTCCTGCACCGCGAGAGGAGGGACGGGGATTTGAAGTTCTGCTACAGTTGATTTTGCCAACGCAGGAATTCCGGCTCCATACTGACATTCTTGCAATTTATATTCTTTAGATTTTATGAAATGAAAAATATATCTATTTTGAACAGTTGTCTCATTTGGCTTTAGAACATAACAATGCGCTCCTGCCCAGAATTTTTTATCAATCCAGTTGACATATCCAGCAGATGCTCCGCCTTGAGAAATAGTAATTGTATTTTCATTTTGATTATATTGCTCAAGATATCCAGATGGATTTATTCCGCCGTTTATAACAGGATAAGAGCCTTCATCAGACATATTCTCCTTATTAAATTGAACGCCTTTCTCAATTTTACATATTTCCCCCAGCGTCTTGTATTCCACACCGTTTGGACAAAGTTCTGCAATTAGTTCATCTAACTTGCTCATTTCAATATCTCCTAATGTTCCCTTCGACTCCGCTCAGGGAACGTTTGCTTGGTTCGACAGGCTCACCGACCAACGATTCGACAGGTTCGCCGCCAGAAGCACGGTTGCTCGGTTCGACTGCGACTGTTATAATTACTACGGTTGCTGAGCGAAGTCGAAGCAAGCGTAGCATTTTTACATTCTGCCAATTTATGCAATGCGTTGAAATTACCTGATATCAGTGCTTCTTTCTTTTTTCTGCTCCAGCCTTGAATTTGTTTTTCTCGGTAAAACGCATCTTCAATTCTTGAAAACTCCTCCGTGTAAACAAGTTTTACAGGCAGATGAGCTTTTGTAAAATTAGCTCCTTCTCCGTTTTGATGTTGCCAAAGCCGTTTTTCCAAATTTGTTGTGCTGCCGGTATAATAACTGCCGTTGGCACATTTTAGAATATACATAAACCCTTTCATTTAATCTCCCAGTGTCCGTTCTTTGGAGTTCCGTTTCTTTTTAAATATCCATTTTCTTTTAAGTAATCTATGTTTTTTTCTATTGCAGTCGTGCTGTATCCCAGTTTTCCCGCTATCTGTGTGATTGATATTCTTGAATCCGCTTTCATAAGCTCAAGGATTTGTTTCCGCACGTCACTTAGGGGCGATTTTGCATCACCCAACTTATCACCCAACTTATCACCCAACTTCAAGTTTTCTTTTGTCAGTTCTTTATTCCGGGGAATTGTTATTTTTATTCCGTTGCATATATTTTCATAAATCGGTTCTGCCAAGCCTACATTCTTAAAAGCCGTACAAATTTTTTCTACCCCGCGTCCCCGTGTTCAATAAATCCTGCACGGTAAAAGACATTTGCAATAAGTTTGTTTCTAGGACTGGAAATGTGTCTATTTTTGATTTCCTCAATAGGAAAATTTGGAACTCCAGAGTTCCATAATTCTATCCGGTCATTAAACACTTTCATCTGAGTATGAACGCCTGTATAATCTTTATGAACCAAGGCATTGAATATTGCTTCTCTAAGGGCATCTTCTGGTATTTCAAGAGGTTCGATTCTTTGTAATCCTTCATAGTGAATAGGTGAAATCAGATACTTTGATTTTAAAAGTTCAATTATCCTTGAACACATTGTGATGATATTTCCTTCCAGTAAATCCTGAAAAATCAAATCTGAATCAGATTCTCCAAATCTTCCAATTGCAAATTCTGCTCCTGTAATAAATTGCGAAGGATTTTTTCCAAAGAGAATTATTGCGGCATTTTTGATTTCACCTTTTGGTGTAATAAGATTTAAGTTTGTCAGGATTTGTTTTTTTGAAGTCGCAAGTGATTCTTCTGAAAGTCTTTTTGCCTTAACTGCTTTTTGAATAAAATAGTTTATAGACTCGTTATCAATATCATCAATTCCAGCTCCGTTGCAAATAGTATCATCCCATGAAAGACCGAATTTTTTAAGGATAAACTGTTGCAGGGCAATTCCATTAAGCTCCTGTTTTGTTGAACCGCTTCTGTAATGGTAAACACCTCTTAATGAAATTGGCATATAACTTTCGGGAATGATTATTTCTATGTAATCTTTATTTTCCTTTTTGAGTATATTTACATCAACGACAATTCCCATTGTGGATGCAATTTTATTTGGAATTTCTTCTGAAAGCTTGTGTGCATCTTGAATTCCGACAATTTTTCCGTCATCATCTATTCCAATATACAGTTTTCCACCATGAGCATTTGCAAAGCCACAGATCCATTTTAGATATTCATCTCGCCATGACTGTTTATATTCTATGTTTTGATTTTCGTTATTCATCTATTCTCCATAGTATCGGTTCCTTCGACAGGCACAGAAACCGCAGCTTGTTTACTCTTCGGGCAGTGAGCTTGTCGAACTGGCCGGAATTGGTCATTTGTTTTCCTCTGTCAGAAGTTTTTTGCCTTCTATGTTTTCAAGGACTTTCATCTGTTGGATTGCAATCTTATTTAGTTTTTCAAGGCGTTCATTTTGCGGAAGCTTATCGTTTATAAAAACAGCGTTCAGATTTTCCATATTTGAAAGACAAATCAGCTGGTTTATTGTTGCATAATCCCGGATATTGCCTTTAAATTCCGGATTCTGTTCTTTCCATTCCTTCGCTGTCATTCCGAACATTGCCACATTGAGCATATCAGCTTCATCTGCATAAATAAAAGACTTCTGTGCTGGAGTAATTTCTTCCGGAACAAGATTCTGCTTTATTGCGTCTGTGTGTATGCGGTAATTGATTTTTGAAAGCTCACGCTTTGCAGACCAGCCAAGAAACTTTTGCTCTTCTGATTTCAGCCGCTGATATTCTTTTACCAACAATAATTGAAATCTAGGACTTATCCACATTCCAAAATGATATGCAATATCTCTATGGGCATAAGTGCCGCCATAGCGTCCTGCTTTTGATACGATTCCAATTGCATTTGTTTTTTCTATCCAAGTTTTTACAGAAAGAACAAAATTATTGCTGCCTGCCATATTTTTAATTGTACCGAATTCGGTGTAATTAAAATTGGGATTATAAAGCAGTTCCCATTCTCCCAAATATTCAATCGTGCTTTTCAAGCTAAGCCAGCGAAATATAATATGTTCCTGAAACTGGCTTTTAGCCATATCGGTCAAGGAAATAAAATCATCATCATTCTGTCTTATAACTGTTATTTCCGCATTCTCTACTTTTATTTTTGACATATCTTCTCCTGTTTATACTCAATATTTTGATTTTCGTTATTCATCTATTCTCCATAATATCGGTTCCTTCGACAGGCTCAGGAACCGAGCCTCGTTACTCTTCGGTCAGTGAGCTTGTCGAACTGTCCGAAGCATGGTCGCTGAGCGTAGTCGAAGCGTCAATTTCCTCTACAATCTTGTCAATTTCTGAACGGAGCGTGTTTTCTTTTGTCACAATTTCTGCAATCTGGGAGTTCAGGGCTTTTATGTCGATTTTTTCGCGGGTGTCTTTGGCTTCAACATAGCTTGAGACGGAAAGGTTGTAGTCGTTTTTTGCAATTTCTTCTAATTCAGCGGATTTTGCGAAATATTTTATATCATTTTTTGAGTCAAACGCTTCTATGAACTGGATTTTTGTGTCTTCCTTGTGCTTTGAAAGAACCAGAATATTTACGGCGATTGAAGTTCCGTAAAAAAGATTCGGTGCAAGTGAAATTACTGTTTCCACAAAGTAGTTGTCTACAAGATATTTTCTGATTTTCTGCTCAGCTCCGCCGCGGTAGAAAATGCCTGGAAAGCACACAATCGTGGCCCTGCCTTTGCTTGAAAGATAATTCAGCGAATGAAGAATAAACGCAAAATCAGCCTTTGACTTTGGTGCCAGAACTCCAGCCGGAGCAAAACGCTCATCATTTATTAAAGTCGGGTCATCGCTGCCAATCCAGTTTATTGAGTACAGTGGATTTGAAACGACTGCATCGAACGGCCTGTCGTCTTTAAAGTGCGGATCTGTAAGCGTATCTCCGAGCTGTATGTTGAATTTATCGTAGTTTATGTTGTGCAGGAACATATTCATTCTTGCAAGATTGTAAGTCGTATGGTTGATTTCCTGCCCGAAGAATCCGTCTTCTATTTTATGTTCCTCAAACTGCTTTTTAGCCTGCAGAAGAAGCGAGCCTGAGCCGCACGCCGGATCATAAATCTTGTTCACATCTTCCTGTTTATGAAGTGCAAGACGCGCGATAAGCTTTGAGACGTTCTGGGGAGTGAAAAATTCTCCGCCTGATTTTCCTGCGTTTGCGGCGTAGTTTGAAATAAGAAATTCATAGGCATCGCCAAACAAATCAATTTGGTTTTCATGGAAATTTCCAAAATTTAGTCCGGAAACTCCGTTTATAACCGCCGCAAGCCTGGTATTTTTTTCTTTTACTGTGTTTCCCAGCCTGTTGCTTGTTGTGTCAAAATCGGCGAAAAGACCTTTTATATCCTGCTCTGATTCATATCCTTTCGCGGAGCCTTCAATTTTTGTAAAAATTTTTGCCAGGTCTGTATTCAGATTTGGGTTTTCATTCGCGGTTCTTGCAATATTTGCAAAAAGCTGGCTTGGATAAATAAAATATCCTTTTATTTTTATAGCATCGTCCTTTATTTCCGGAGTGATTATTGAATCTTCAAGGCTTGCATATACAATGCTTTCATCGTCAGCTTCTATATATGCACAAAAATTCTCGCTGATAAAACGATAGAAAAGTGTTCCTAAAACGAACTGCTTAAAATCCCATCCGTCAACTGCACCCCGGACTTCATTCGCTATTTTCCAAATTTGAGCCTGAAGCTCAGCTCTTTGCTGTGTGCTTGACATTTGCGTCTCCAATAAAAAATCAAAAATGAGAAGTGGCAGTTGCACTTCTAAATCAATCTACATTGTATCATATTTTATGATTTTTTTCTCTAAAATAGAGATAAACCTGCTTACATTTTCATCACGCATCTTGATAAAACTCGGGGAGGGGGGGTATAATAAAGTTGCTGATTTTTTCAGCGGAATCTTTTTTGGTTCCTACTTTATTTTACCAGGAGATTTTTATGAAACTCTCAAAATTTGTACTGGGGCTTGTGCTGCTTTCCGCACTTTGCCTTGCTGGATGTTCTGACGGAAGCTCGGGAGGAACTTCAAGCGGCGGCTCTAATTCAGACGGAAACAGAGGAATTCTTGACCTTAGAATTCAAAACAACGGAACAATTGCCGGCTCATCAAGATTTATAAAAGAAGAAGCTAATTCATCCAATCTCTATGAAGCAAGCACAAAACTTGTAAGTGCTGTTGCTAAAGAAGACGGAATTCATTTTACAATCAAAAACCCGTTATTTGCTCTTGATGATAAAAATTTCGAAAAAGGAAGCAGTTTTATCGGTGTTACTCGCATTGAAAAAATAAATGGAGAAGATATAGAAACAACATGTGCTGCAATAACCAATAATCCATTTCATAACTGGAGTAATGAGTTAAATCCTTTTGAGTCTGATAATGTAGAAGTCAGCTTTGTTTATCCAGTGTGCGAGGCAGAAGAAGTATACAAATTCATGGTTCAGATTCAACCATTAAACGTAGAAGGTGAAGATAAAATCTATCGCCATTATGTAACAGTCAAAGCAAAAGGCGGAATCGGGGATATTGACTATTCCAACTTTTCATACGGAGACTGGGCATTTGCAAGCTGCAGCGATGGAAAAGCAAAAGTTTGGACAGAAAACGTTATTCCTCCACAGGACAGCGTTGTAGAGAATGTGCGTACTTATATTGATATTTTCTATGGCGACAAAAAATGGAACGGAAACACAGGATGGCTCTTGGCTTATGAAAGCAAAGAGGACGTGGAAGAAGTTGTTTCTGATATTGAACTTAGACAACAATATGGCGATGAAGAAGGCAATAAAAAAACAATACAAGAACTTGGAAAAAATACATTCTTTGCACAGTATCATTTTTTATTCTCTGTGCCTAACTGCCCTGAAGTAACACAATGGCGCACGGTAACTCTTGAAACAGACCTTGTAGAAGTAGACTAAAATACATATTTTTTGCGTGAGGGTATGGAAGCCCGAAGTTCTGTGGCAACCAAAGGTTGTCGCAGAATGAGCGGATAGCGAAGGCTGGAACACCCGACGGCAAAGCCGGCACGCCCTTAAAAAAAATCTAATCCATAAAAATTTTCAAAATTTCTCTAAAAAATTTGCCCGAAACGTTTTTTATACTTATATTAACTCTATCTGGCTTTTCTTCGATAGCATGCAACATAAAAAAATCTATGGAGGCTGTTATGAAAAAATCGCTTTTTTCGTATGCCGTGTTGGCTTTAGCTGGCACAGTCGGATTTGCACAGAATTATCCTGATGCAATGCAAACCTTACCGGAAAAAATGGGATGGATGAAAGGCTTTCCGCCGCCGCAGGAGAAAACGCTTCACGCATCGGACGGCTCATTTTTTGAGTTTCCCGCGCTCCGCTACAGCGTGAACCACATGAGGGAGTTTTTCCCAACGCGCAATGTTCCGTCAGGCAGCGGCAAAAAATACACCGTAAAAACAAAGCTCAATCCCGAAATCGGAAAGATTACATTCACTCCGTGGGATTCGGACAAGCCGATGACTTTTGAAGAGTCGCTGGGTGCAAACTATACCG
>SAMEA104315438__coassemble_701_pt1 | contig 25073 bp, 24 predicted proteins | sample SAMEA104315438__metabat2_high_PE_006 | metagenome-assembled genome bin SAMEA104315438 (sample SAMEA104315438) | gut metagenome | biome: Monkey gut; feature: monkey-associated habitat; material: faeces | place: China | collected 2013 | reverse complement strand
GGACAAATAATGGTTTTGGTGATAGAGGCTGGCTTGCCGTTGCTTTGGTAATTTTTAGTCTTTGGGATTCAAGAAATGCAATTTTGGGAGCACTACTTTTTGGAGGACTTTACATTTTATATATGTATATTCCAGGCTTAAATAGAGCAGTTCAAGAACTTTTCAAAATGAGTCAATATTTAGTTACGATTATCGTTCTTGTAATTTCAAGCATTAAAAATAATAAAGATAATCAATCTCCAGAAGGTTTAGGAATGCCTTACTTTAGGGAAGAAAGATAATTTTATAAATTAATCTTTACACCAAAAAAGTCTATTGTTTGAAATTTCCATACCGATTTCATCGTATTCGTAAAGTTCAGAAAGAAGACTTTTTACTGTTGCAAAAATTAAAGCAAAATTTATTGGTTTTGAAATAATTTCAAATTTAGAGAGAGTTTCTGCAACTAAAACCTCAGTTGTAAGATTCTCTTTTGCCAATTTTGATTTTAAAAAATCAATTAAATTTTCAATTGAAGCAATGTTTGCATCTAAAGTTTTTAAAAAATCTTCTCTTGTTTCTGGAATAATTCCATGTGATTGAACAAAAAAATCAGCATTAAATTTTCTTAATCTTTTCATTGTATTTAACGCGGTAAGAGTTGCTTCTTGGTACGAAATTTTTATCTTTTTAAGTTCATCAATTCCTAAATAAGAATCTGCAGTAAACAAAACCGTTTTGCCATCATCATCTTTATAAAAAATTCCTAATTGTTCTGGTGAATGACCTTGTAAATCTATAAAAGAAATATTTTTTGTTGGAGAAAGTGAAATTTTATCTTCAGTAGAAATGAATCCATTTGGTGTAAAAGTTTCTTCTAAAGAATAATAATGTTTTAGTTCTGGAATTGCACTTCCTCCCCAAATAAGATTTACACTTGCGTAACGATTTGCAGCATTTCCGATTTCTTTTTGAGGAATAAGAACTTTTGTATTATATTTTTTTTGTAAAAAATTATTTCCACCAATATGATCAGCGTGTCCGTGAGTATTAATTACAGTCGTCAAATTATAATTTTTGAAGATTCTATCCAATTCTTCAATTACAATTTGCATTGCTTTTTGATTAATTCCCGAATCTATCAAAATGATATTGTTTTTATCTTCCGAAGGTGCATTTATAATTCCGATATTTGTAAAACCTGAAACAACATAAACATTTTCTATAATTTTTTGACTTATCATAGTAATGATTATACAAAAAAAATGTTTTTATTGCACATAAAATGTTATTATGATATTTTATTTCCGTATCTTTTCAATGAAAATTGAATCAATACTGGGGTGCTGCAATGCGGCTGAGATTATACCCATAGAGTTTCGTATGAAGCTCCAACCTGATCCGGATAATGCCGGCGGAGGAAGATATGATGAAATCTTCTAATTTTAAATTTATTTTATTATCCTTTTTGGTTTTGTCAGTTTTTATTAGCTGTTCAAAAACTTCTCCTAAAAATGATGCCCGTTCAAAAGAAATTGTTGTTTATGCTTATGATAGTTTTCTTGGTGAATGGGGACCTGGTTCCGAAATTGAAAAACGTTTTGAAGCAAAATATGATTATGATTTAGTTTTTGTAGCTTGTGATGATGGTGTTCAAGTTTTGAGCCGTGCAATTTTGGAAAAAGATGATGTTCAAGCCGATGTAATTTTAGGAATTGATAATAATCTTGCTCAAAAAGCAAAAGAATCAAATATTTTGATGTCGTACAAACCAAAAAATGCGGAATCTGTAATTCCAGAATATGTTGTAAAAGAATTTCCAGAAAATTGGATTTTAACTCCTTATGATTATAGTCATTTTGCAATGATTTATGATACAGAATCTGATGTTCCTTGTCCAAAAAGTCTTGAAGATTTAACAAATTCTGTTTATGAGAAAAAAATCATTCTTATGGATCCAAGAACTTCAACTCCTGGTTTAGGCTTTCTTGCCTGGACAGTTGCAGTTTATGGAGATAAAGTCAGCGATTATTGGAAAGCATTAAAACCAAATATTTTAACAATGGCTCCAAGTTGGAGTACTGGATATGGACTTTTCAAACAGGGAGAAGCTCCTTTAGTAATTAGTTATACAACTAGTCCTGCAAGTCATGTTGAATATGATAATACAGACCGTTATGTTGCTGCTATTTTTGAAGAAGGTCATTCTATTCAAGTTGAAGGAGCTGGAATTCTTTTGAATGCACCAAACAAAAAAGGTGCAGAACTTTTTATGGATTTCCTTATTAGTGAAGATGCTCAATCGGTTATTCCTCTAACACAATGGATGAATCCTGCAAATAAAAATGTTGAACTTCCAGAAAGTTATAAAAAAGCCGCTCCAATTCCAGAAAAAACTCTTTCTGTAGATGCAGAAGAAGTTTCTAATGCTGTTGATAAAATTATAACAATTCTTGCTTTGTAAGAGGAGTTTTTGAATCGTTTAATAAATATTGCCTGGTTCACATTTTATCAGGCATTTTTTTCAACTTTAGTTGCTCTCGTAGTTGGAATGCCTTGTGCATTTTTTTGCGGAAAGCGAAATTTCTTTGCAAAAAAAATTTTATTATCATTTTCTGTAATTCCTTTTTGTGTTCCAACTTTAATTGTTGCGTTAGGATACGTAAGTTTTTTAGGAAGAAACGGAGGATTAAACAGATTTTTAATTTTGATTTTCAATTTAAAAAATCCTCCTGTGAAAATTTTATATAGTTTTTTTGGATTGATAATTGCACAAGGTTTCTATAATTTTCCTATAATTATGAAAAATGTTTCTGAAACTTTGGAACGAATTCCAACAGAAAAAGCAGAAAGTGCAAGACTTTTAGGTGCAGGCGAAGCAAGAATTTTCAAGACAATTACGATTTTTCAATTATTACCTTCAATATTATCTTCTTCGTTGTTAATTTTTATAAATTGTTTTTTAAGTTTTATTTTAGTTTTACTTTTTGGTGGAATTGGAAATTCAACTCTTGAAGTTGAAATTTACAGAGCAGCAAGAAATTCTCTCGATTTTAAAACGGCAATCAGTTTAGGAATTTTTGAAACTTCGATTTTATGCGTCGTAACTTTTTTTTATTCTTTTATAGAAAATAAATTTGGAAGAAGAAATAAGGGTCTTTTAGCAGAACAAATAAATAATTCAAAAAAGATTTCAGGATTTTTAGAAAAAAGTATTTTTTTAGTTGTGATTTTTCTTGTTTTTCTGTTTTTTATCTGTCCATTACTTGGAATTGTTTTTAATGCGTTTACTTCATCAAAAAAAGGAACTGGTTTTACTTTCAAAACTTTTATTTCTGTAATAAAAATGAGAAATTTTCTGCCATCTTTTAAAATAACTTTGATAACAGGTTTTTTCACCGCAATCTTATGTGTTTTTGTCGGTTTTTGTTATTCACTTTTGTTAAAATTTTTAGATGATAAAATAAATTCAAAAGTAAGAATTTTTCTAAATCTTATTCCCATAATTCCAATGTGCGTTTCTAGTGTTGTTGTTGGAGTTCTGATTATTTTGATTATAAAAAAGGGAAGTATTTTTTCTTTAATTTTTACGCGAGTGATTTTGTCTTGGCCTTTGGCTTTCAAAATTATCTATCCACAAATTGAAAAAATCCCACAAGATACAATGGATTGTGCAAAAATTCTTTCTCGAAATAAAATTGATACAATTTTTAGAATAATTTTTCCGCAATCTAAAAAAACTCTTTTAAGTGCGTTTGGATTTTGTTTTGCTGTAAGTGCTGGTGATACAACGCTGCCACTTGTGCTTTCAATTCCGAAATTTGAAACGCTTTCTTTATTTACGTATAGACTTGCTGGTGCGTACAAATTTAATGAAGCGTGTGCTGCTGGAATTATTTTATGCCTTCTTTGTATAATAATTCTTGTAGTTAGTGGAAATCTTTTTAAAAGTAAAGCAATTTTGTCTAAAAAAAGGAATTAAAATGGCATTTTTTGAAGCAGAAAATTTAATTCAAAATTTTGAGTCAGTAAAAATAAATTTATCTTTTTCATGTGAAAAGGGAACGATGACGTGCATTGTCGGACCGAGCGGAAGCGGAAAATCTACAGTTTTAAGATTGATAAGCGGATTAAATAAACCTTCTGTTGAACAAAGACTTTTTCTTGATGGAAAAGATATTTCAAATCTTCCAAGTGCAAAACGTGAAATTGGAATGGTTTTTCAAAATCATAATCTTTTTGAACATTTGAAAGTTGAAGATAACGTTGCTTATGGTTTGATTTCTAAAGGAATGAAAAAAAAAGAAGCGAGAAAAATTGCGACTGATTTTTTGAAAAATTTTGAACTTGAGGGTTTTGAAAAACGTTATCCAGATACACTTTCTGGCGGAGAATCTCAACGAGTTTGTTTGGCAAGAACTTTAATAATAAATCCAAAACTTGTTCTTTTTGATGAACCTCTTTCTGCGTTGGACGCTCCTTTGCGAAAAAAACTTGCAAATCTTATAAAAAAACTTCAAAAAGAATTCGGTTTTACAGGAATTATGGTTACTCATGATATCCAAGAAGCAAAAATGATTGCAGATAAAATTTTATTTATGAAAAAAGGCAAACTTTTATGGCAAGGAAACTCTCAAGAGTTTGATGATATGGTACTTTATAAAGAATAATTCCCCACTTTTTTATTGAGGAATCAACAGAAATATGCTATTCTAAATTTATTGGTGGTTTATAGTGTCAGCGGTACCTGTAAAAGACAAAATAGAATACACCGTTTCTCTTGTAAGCGACTTTGCAAAAAGATATTCGCTTTCTACGACGCAGGCTTTTAATTATCTTGACCGTTTTAATGCGATTGCTTTTATAAACCAGCATTACAATATAACGCATACGCTTTCTTTTTCAGAAATTCTTGATGACCTTTCAGTTTATTGCAGAAACCGCGGAGGAAATCTGTAATGTTTTTATACCATGGTTCAACTGTCGAAATAAAAGATATAGATTTGTCTCTTTCAAAACCGAACAAAGATTTTGGAAAGGGATTTTATCTTTCTGACAATTTTGAGCAGGCTTATGAAATGGCAAGCTATAAGGCTGATATTCTTGGAACAAAGCCTTGTGTAACAAAATTTGAGTTTGATGAAAATCTTTTGAAGGATAGAAGCTTAAAAGTTCTAGCTTTTAATGAATATTCAAAGGAATGGGCGGATTTCGTCTTTAAAAACCGCAGCCAGGAAAAACAGGATTCTTATCATGGATATGACATTGTGATAGGTCCAATTGCTAATGATAGGGTAGGCGCGCAAATACGTCGTTTTATTGAAGGCGACATTAGCTTTGACACATTTTTGGAAAGGCTTAAATACATGAAAGGCATAACTTTTCAATATTTTTTCGGCACAAAAAAAGCTGTTCAGTTGCTGATAAACAAAGGGCTTTGCCATGAGTGATATTGAATATCAGATTGAATGTACCACGCGCGACCTTGTTGTATATCTTATGCGGGATTTTTCTTTTGATATGGAACAGGCGTTGAGAACTGTTTACAATTCCCAGTTATATCAAAAGCTTTGCGAGCCAAAATCCGGGCTTTATTTTCAAAGTCCTCTTTATGTTTACGATTATTTAAAAAATGAAATCAGAACTGGAAAACTGAAATAGTTTTTGTTTGTACGTTTGAGGATATTCTATTTTCTACAAACTTTATTTTTCCTATTTTTATAAGTTTGTTTTTTTGATATAATCAAGAACTCTTTAATCCCGCTGACAAATCTTCGTTGAAGCTCTTGAGTGGGCAATATACTAAAGCAAGCTTTTTTAGTTTGCCAAATATTGAGGTTGATACCACAAATTTTCTTTTGGAGGTTTTATGAAAAACTTCACTAAATTTCTTGGAATTGTTACTTTTTTAGTTTCAATTTTTTCACTTTCAGGTTGTTCTAAAAAGAACGATAACACTCTTTATATTTATAATTGGACGTACTACACGCCAGATTCTTTACTCCGCAAATTTGAGCAGGAATTTAATTGCAAAGTTAAAATGGATAATTATGCAACTTGTGATGAAATGTATGCAAAATTGCGGGCTGGAGCAAAAGGTTATGATATTGTAGTTCCATCAAATGATTTTGTTTCAATCATGTTAGCTCAAGGAATGCTTAGAGAACTTGATCAATCAAAATTTACAAATCGAGATAAAATAAATCCAATTATTCTTGAAAAATGCGATTATGACCCTCAGATGAAATATTCTGTTCCTTATGCTTTAAGTGCAACTGGAATTATGGTAAATAAAACAAAAGTTCAAAATCAAAATTATTCACGAAGTTATGATATTTTTGAAGATTCTCAATTTGCAGGTCATGCAACAATGATGGACGAAATGCGTGAAGTTTTAGGTTCTGCTCTTCTATATAATGGATATGAAATGAATTCTGTAAATGATGATGAATTGCAAGTTGCTTACGAAACTGTTATGAAGTGGAAACCAAATCTTGTAAAATTCGACGCGGAAGGCTTTGGAAAAAGTTTTGCTTCTGGTGATTTTTGGGTTTGTCAAGGTTATCCTGAAATTGTTTTTGGTGAAGTTGATGAAAGTCGTTGGGCAGAAACAATAGACTTTTTTATTCCAAAAGAAGGTGGTCCTGCAACTATTGATAGCATGGTTATTTTAAAAGATGCACCTCATTATGATTTAGCAAACGAATTTATAAATTTCTTCCATCGTCCAGAAAATTATGCAGTTTTTATAGACGAATTCCGCTATCCTTGTGTTGTAAATTTGGAAGCATTGAATTTTGTAACTCGTGAACCAATGTATCCTCCAGAACAAGCTTATACTTGTACGTTAAAACAAGATTTGGGCGAAAATTTGGACAAATATCACGAAATTTGGCAAAAAATCCGTTTTGGAGATTAAGATTTTTAATCATTACATTTACTAAAATTATTTTATTTTTAAGTTTGGAGTTTTTATGATAAAAGATTGTCAGGGAAAAAATTATCCTGTTTATTGTCAAGGATTTGTTTCTAGTTGTAAAGCAATAAATGGAGCAGAACCTTTTGGAAGTGTGTTTTTGTTGAGTATTGTTGCAGATTTACTTCCAAAACCGGGACAATTTTTTATGCTTCATCCTGTGAGAAGTAATGTAATTTTAGGGCGACCAATAAGCGTTTTTCACGTAGAAAAAAATTCTTTGGGAGCAACCGAAATTCAATTTTTAATTCTTGTAAAAGGGCAGGGAACTCAAGAACTTTGCAGTTTACAAGAAGGCGATAAAATCAATCTTCTTGGCCCTTTGGGAAATACTTTTGTCAAACCAAAATTGGAAGAAAAGATATTAATTGTCGGTGGAGGAATTGGCGTTGCTCCAGTTGCAAATTTTGCGGAATCTTTACGTGAAAAATCTTATGATTTTTATGCATCCTACAAGTCTGGTTCTTACGGTTTAGATTTTATAAAACCAAATAAACTTGTAATTACAACTGATGAGGGTTCTGTTGGAATAAAAGGAATGTTACCAGTTGCACTTACAGAAGAAGTTTTAAAAAAAGAAAAATACAATGTGATTTATGCCTGTGGACCTCTTCCAATGCTTGCTTATATAAAAGAAATTGCAGAAAAATTGGAGATTCCGTGTTTTTTGAGTATGGAATCTAGAATGGCTTGTGGGGTTGGAGTTTGTCTTGGCTGCGTTATAGAAACAACAGAAGGTAAAAAACGTTGTTGTAAAGACGGTCCAGTTTTTGATAGCAAAATTCTAAAATTTGAAAGAAAAAATTCTGTTGCAGGAATAAAAATTCAGCCATCAAGAAGACCTTTATCAAAAAAGCCAGATTTAAGTGTAAATATTGCAGGTGTAAAATTCAGAAATCCGGTGATTGGTTGTTCTGGAACTTTTGGATTTGGAACAGAATATTCTTCCGTTTTTGATGTAAATAAATTAGGTGGAATTGCTTCAAAAGGTTTAACTTTAGAAGCTCGGCAAGGAAATGATGGCATTCGTCTTTGGGAAATTCCTTCCGGATTAATGAATTCAATCGGTTTACAAAATCCTGGAATTCCTCATTTTATAAAAGAAGAACTTCCTCAAATGTTAAAATTAAAACCAGTTTCAATTGCAAATCTTTCTGGTTCAACTTTAGAAACTTACGTAGAAGGAGCAAAACTTTTAGAAAAAACAAAAGTTCCAATGATAGAATTGAATATCAGTTGTCCGAATGTAAGTGCAGGCGGAGCGTCTTGGGGAATGACTTGTGTTGCTGCGAATGAAGTTGTAAAAGCTGTTCGTGCTGTAACAAAAAAGCCTTTAATTGTAAAATTGACTCCACAATCTCTTGAATTAAATCAGGTTGCTCTTGCTTGTATAGACGCTGGTGCAGACGGAATAAGTTTATGCAATTCTTTTCAAGGAATAGCTGTTGATGTAGAACGTGGTGTTCCTGTTTTTGAAAATTTAAAAGCTGGAGTTGGCGGACCTGCAGTTCGTCCAATTGCTGTAAGATTAGTTTATGAATTAGTTCAAGCAATAAAATCTCTACCAAAAGAAAAACAAGTTCCAGTTATTGCGATTGGTGGAATTGCTACTTGGCAAGATGCAGTAGAATTTATTATGGTTGGTGCTTCCGCCGTAGAAGTTGGAACTGCGACTTTTGCAAATTCTCTTGCAATGATAGAAATTATAGACGGACTTGCGGATTTTATGCACAGAAAAGGCTACGAAAAAATAGAAGATTTTAGAGGAATAATTTCAAAGTAAAACAAAAAATTATAGCTAAAAATAACATTTGACAGTTTTAGTAATTTATGACATTATAAAAGATAGCACTTTTTTACATATAAAAAATTAAGTTGTTTAGAGTTTTCTAAACTTACAGAGAGGTGTTTTATGGTGAAGAAAGCAAAAATCTTTTCTTTGTCGTTGTTTGTATTTATTTTTTTCTTCTCTTGTTCAAAATCTTTGGAAGTAACAAGTCTTTCTTTTAACATTCCTTCAAATTTTTCTAGAGCAATTGCAGATGATGATTCAAATGATTGGACATTAAAAATTATTTTAACTGGAGATGTTTCTTTAGAAAAAGATGTGTCTATTTCTTTAAATGATTCCCAAAAAGAAATAGTTTTTGAAAATTTAGAAGTTGATAAACAAATAACAATTGATGCAAAGATTTTCAAAGGCAAAGAGCTTCTTTATAAAGCAGAAAAAACTCAATCAATCACACTTACAAGTGGCGATAATTTTGTAAATATAAACTTTATTCGCGAAACTTCTTCTATAGGTATAAATATTTCTAGTAAATTTCCATTAAGTATAGAAGGTTTTGAAAATACACAAGATGAAATAACAATTCCTTATATGGAAGAATGTAAAATCTCTCTTAAAGCGGAAAAAGATTTTACCTCATATAAATGGACTTTGAACGGTGAAGAGTTGAAAGAATTTAATGGAAAAGAAATTAATTTTGTGCCGGCACAAAATGATTATGTAAAACCTGAAAAAACGAATGATTTGGTTTGTGTTTTTAGTGATAAAAATGGTGATTATTTTTCAGAAATAAAATTTAATTTAGATATAAAAAATGAATAAAAATATAAAATTTATTTTCGGGGGGGGGGTATTCTTTTTTATCTCCTCTAAAGGAGTGTTATAATAATGAAAAAATTAAAATTTGTTTTAGGATTAGCAGGAATTTTTACTTTAATGATGTTATCTTCCTGTTCAAATTTAGACCCGTTTGGAAAAGATGCTCAAAATTCTAACGAAAAAAATTATGTATCTTTTACAATAAACACAAGTCCTTCTGGTCGTTTTATTGCTGCTGATAGTAGTTATGATATTACTGCGGTTAAAGAATGGGAATTATCATATACTGAAGAATCTACTGATGATGTAGCCCCAAAGACTATTACTTATACAAAAGGTTCTACAACGACAGACTCTACTACAACGTATTTAACAGAGGAAGAAAGTAGTTTGAAAGTTTGTAATTTTCCTGTAGGAACATATACTTTTGAGTTAACAGGAACATACACAGATGCTAATAAAGGAAGTCATACAGTTTATGGAAAGGCAACTGCTGTAAAAATTGTTTCTGGCAAAACAAATTCCATTTCGATTATAGTTGGTTCAAAAAGAACAGAAACTGGAAAAGGTAGTTTAGATTTAACTTTTACAAATTTATTTTCTGACAATAATAATTATGAAAGTCTTTCTATTTCGCTTGTAAATCTTACAAATAAGGAAGCAGCAAAAATTGATTTGGATTATTCTATTACAGAAAAATTGGAACTAAAAATAAATAAAACAGATATTCCTTCTGGTTTGTATAAAATAGAAATTACATATCCAAATTATAAAATTTCTATAGATAATGGAGATTGTTTTGTTGAAATTGCAGATAATGTTACAACAACTAAAAGTGATATTACTCTTTCTTGTGAAACAAAAAAAATATTTTATGCAACAAATAAAGAATCTTCTTACAATGGCTTGCACCCAGTTTCACCAAAAAATCTTACAAGATTATTATTATTAAATAATATTGTATACATTGAAGAACAAAATATAAGTATTTATATGGGCGATGAAAGTCCTGAAATTGATATAGCTGTAGTAAACTCAATTAAAGAAAAGAAACTAGGAAAAACGATTGATATTTATAAAGGAACTCCAGCTTCAGAAAAAAAATGTTTGTCAATTTATGATAGTGGAATTGACATTTCTGGAGAATTGACACTTATTCCAAATGGTGATACAGACCTTGAAGTTTCTTCAATTGTAGTAAACCAAGAAGACGCATCTGCTTATACAATTACTTTAAAAGATGGAGCTTCTTTGAATATAGAAAATGCTAATCTTGCAAATGCTCTTACAATAGCGGCGATAGATTCTACAGCAGGAAAAGATAATTTCTTAGCATATATGACAACTCCATTTATTACTGCAAAAACTGATATTTCTAACAATTTGAAATTATCTTATGTGGAAGAAAATGCAACACAATACACAATTTTGCCTCAGGTTTCTGCAGATAAAACAACTTATTCATATTATTTAAAACCATCTAGCACTTCTGGACTCAATGTGCAATCTTATACAGATGCAAAAATTACTGCTCAGTATGAAAATGATGCTACTGTTTATACTACTGGTGAAAATGTTGAAATTCCTTATACAAATGCTACACTTACATTCTCTCTTTCAGGAATTAAAGATAAAACAGTAACAGTAATTGATTGGTATTTAAATGATAAATCACTAAATGATAAATCACTAGATGCAGTCAATTTTAACCCTTACGGTAATAACTATGTAAATGTTGATGACAATAATAATAATAATACTGTAACTTGTTTATTTTCTGTAGATGGAACTCCTTATATAAGTGAATTTAAATTCAAATTAGTTCAAATAAAGACAACTGCAGTTTATTCTTATAGTAATCCGAATAATAAGTATGCACAGATTTCTTATGTTAAGGATTATACAATTCCGACTGGAGATAGTATATATGTAAAAGATAAAAATTTTGGTAATCAGACTTATGGAGATTATGAAGATTTTTATTGGTGTTTAGATAATGCATCTAATTTATATGTACTTTGGAATATGATTCTTTATAAGTATTCTTATGACTCAAATTCTTATAATACAACTGAAGAAAATATTAAAGATCTTACAAGTGATATAACAGAGCCTTATACGGTAAAAGATATTTATTATAGTAATGGCTCTATTTATCTTTTAGAAAACAATAATTCTGATATAAATGTTTACCAAGTACAAGTAAATAAATCTCCAGTGAATTTTTCAACAGCGAAAATTTCAAATGGAAACAATCTTAGTTTTAATCAAATTGCAGTTTATGGAAATGATATTTATGTTTCAGCTGATACTAGCATATATAAAATGGGTTTTGAACAAAATGGTGAAACAATAACTCTAGAAAATCCTGAAGTATTTTATAGTTCAATAAGTACAGATTTTCCAGATAGTTCAGATGAGATAAAAATAACAGACCTACAAATTGGTGATGGTTGTGGTAATAACCCAGACACACTTTTTGCTTTAGTAAGAGATATTGATAGTGCTTCTGTAAGTGATAGTTCAGAAACTCTATATAAATATTATAGTAGGGGAGGATTGTTAAGTATTTCTACAGTTAATAAGAATAGCAATGTTTATGGTTATAATAATACTAATAGTTCAACTTCTACCTATACAGTTTATAATAACTCAATTAAGCATGTATTATATTCTCCAAAACAAGATTCTACAACAGAATTCTTTGGTCCAACTCATTTTTGTGCAGTTGTCCCTAAAAAACTTGTAATTCTTGATGATGGTTTTGTTTTTGTGGGAAATAATGAAGTTGGCGAAGTATTGGTAAGTAAAAAAGACGGATTTATGGAATTTGATATTGCAAAAGAATCATTAAACAAATATTCTGAAAATATAAATGCTTTCGAATATTGGGATAGTAATAAATCACTTTTTGGAACTGGTTTTGACACTACTGATTATTATGGTAAGCAATAAAAAACCTACGTTGCGTTACGGGGTGTCCCGTTAGAAAGGGGGCATCTGTTACGCGAACTTACCGAGTTTTCTACGAAAACTCGCAGAGAGGGGGATTTGCAACTAGCTAGAAAATGCGAAGTTTCAAGAAAGGCTTTCCCCTCACTTTTTTATAAATTTGGTATGACAAAAAAATCAGGGAATTCTCTTTCAAAATTTGTAATAATTCTTGCTTTTGTGTTTGTAATTTTGACAGTTTTCTTTTTTGTAATGTATCAAATTTTTTCAAAATCAATTTTTGAAACGTTGGCAATTACTTTTGGAACAACTGCGTATCATTTTGTAATGCGACTTATGGTGGGACTTTTTATTCACGGAATTTTTAAAAATAATTTTGATTATAATAAAAAATATTTTCAGGAAAGACCTTTTGAAAAAAAATTGTATAAAAAATTAAAAGTGAAATCCTGGAAAAATAAAATGCCTACTTTTATTCCAAATCTTTTTAATTTAGAATGTAATTCGTTAGAAAAAATTGCTGGAGCAATGTGCGAAGCGGAAGTTGTGCATACAATTATTGTTATTTTTTCGTTTTTACCAATTTTAGCAGCAATTTTTTTTGGCTGTTTTTGGGTATTTTTTATAACATCATTTTTATCTGCAATTTTTGATATGATGTTTATCATACTGCAGAGATTTAATCGTCCGAGAATTTTAAAAATGGAGAAAAGATTATAATCTGGTAGATTCTTCTTCAAGTTTTGCTGTAGATTCTTGTTCTTTTTTTATATCTTTTACTTTTTTTATGCCAGAAAGCACAAAATAAACACAAAGTGTACCAAAAGCGACGTACGCTATAACTGCAAATATCATCATAAAAAAAATTATAACACAAGAAATTGTTAAATTGAATTATTTTTACATATTTTCTTTTGATAATTCAATATTTTTTATTCTTATGATATAATTTCTTTATGGCACAAATTATTCCAATAGCGAGTGGTAAAGGCGGAGTTGGAAAAAGTCTTCTCGCGGCAAATCTTGCAATTTCACTTGGTCAGCAAGGAAAAACTGTTGTTTTGGTCGATTTAGATTTAGGAGCATCGAATCTTCATTTGGTGATTGGGCAGACTCCTGCGGCAAACAGTTTGGGTTCCTGGTTTACAGAAAAATCTAATTTTAAAGATATTATTCAACCAACCGACTATCAAAATGTGAGTTTTATTGCTGGCGACAGTCAAATACCAGATTTAACTTCTCTAAAATATGCTCAAAAAATAAAATTGATGCGAAATCTAAAAAATATCAACACAGATTTTGTTATTTTAGATTTGGGAGCGGGAACTCATCAGTTTATTTTGGATATGTTTCTTCTTTCTCCACAAGGAATTATTGTTTCTGCACCTGCGGTTACGGCAACGCTGAATGCATATCTTTTTTTGAAAAATGCTTGTTTTCGTCTTTTGTATACGACTTTTAAAAACGGAACTTCTGGCAGAGAATTTCTTGATAATTTAAAAAAAGATTCAAAAGCTTTGCAAAAACTTTATATTCCTCAACTTGTTGAACAGCTTTCTAAAGTAGATTCTGAAAATACAAAAATTTTTGTTTCGCGAATGAAACAATTTCGCCCTCGTCTTGTTATGAATATGATTGACGACCCAAAAGATGCGGAAAGGGCGGTTAGAATAAAAAATTCTTGTAATCAATATTTGGGTTTGGAAATTGAATATTTAGGGCTTATGTTTAGAGATGCTTTTCAAAACAAAGCTCTTTCTTCTCAACTTCCTGTTGTTGTTTATAAACCTCAATCTGTTTTGGGGCAAGGCATTTATAGAATTGCAGATAAAATTATTGCTTCTCCGATTAGACAATTTGATGATGATTATGCAAATATTTCAAATGATTCTGACCATTTTAAAGAAGCGGAAGATGATGCAACAGAAGATTATAATTTTAAACTTTCTGGAATTGATGATTTGGTTTCTGGAGGTTCGCTTTCTAATGGTGAAATGGCAGAAATGATAAAAGCTCAAAATTATGAAATAACTCAACTAAAAAAAGAAAATCAATTATTAAAATCAAAATTAATAAAAGCAAGTGAACAAGGTTTTAAAATATAGGTGATAGTATGGATTTTTTGTACATTAATTATCCTTCTTGGATTCATCCAGAAATTTTTCCTGGAGTAAAATTTTTAAGTTTATTTCGTTGGTACGGTTTGATGTATGTCTTTGCTTTTTTGTTTGCGTATTTGGCTTTAAAAAAAGAAGCAAAAGAAGGTTTGTTAAATACAGAAGATTACAAAGTTACTGATGATGATATTTTTAGTTTTCTTGCAACGGGAATTATTTTTCTTTTAGTTGGAGCAAGAATTTTTTCTACTTTAGTTTATGATACGAGCGGACTTTATTGGAAAAAGCCTTGGCTGATTTTTTGGCCTTTCCAAAATGGAAAATTTACAGGTCTTGCAGGAATGTCTTATCACGGTGGATACATTGGTGGATTTATAGGAATGTTGGTTTGGTGTAAAATTCATAAAAAGCCTGTCTGGAAATGGATTGATGCAATGGGAACAGCAATTCCTTTAGGTTATACTTTTGGTCGCATTGGAAATTTTTTAAATGGTGAACTTTACGGAAGAGTTACAACTGCTCCTTGGGGAATGATTTTTCCGCGTGCAGAGAGATTTTCTGCAAAATTGACTTGGGTTCAGGAATTTGCAGAAAAAATTGGAATGGATATTTCAAATATGAATCTGGTAAATTTGCCACGTCATCCGAGTCAGCTTTACGAAGCAGCTCTTGAAGGCCTTGTCCTTTTTGTAATTTTATGGCTTGTTCGTAAACATAAAAAATTTGATGGAATGTCTGCGGTAATTTATACTGGCGGTTATGGTTTTATAAGATTTTGGCTTGAATATTTACGTGAACCAGATGCAGATTTAGGATTTAGAGTTGGAAAAGATACTTCTGCACCAATTTATACGAATACATCACTTTTAAATCTTTCCACAGGACAAATTTTGTGCTTAATTATGATAATAAGTTCTATTATTTTGGGTGTGGTTTTGTATACTTTGCAGAAAAAGAAAGAAAAAAATTAAAAATATTAAAATAGGAAAGGAAATGACTGTATTACAAGGAATTTTATTAGGAGCATTGCAAGGAATTGCGGAATTTTTGCCAATTTCATCATCAGGACATTTAGCTGTTGCACAAAATCTTTTTGGTTTGGAAGAAGTTCCTTTATTATTTGACGTTTTTTTGCATTTGGCAACTCTTTTTGCGGTTTGTATTTATTTTAGAAAAAAGATTTGGGAACTTCTGAAAATTTTAGGAAGATTTATTGCCCGAAAGCCTAGAAAAGAACCAGAGAATAATGAAGATTTACTTTGTGGAACAGAAATTGCAGGAAGAAAAACAATTTTAGCAATGCTCATAACTACTGCAATCACAGGAATTTTTGGAATTTTTACAAGTAGAATGATTCCTGAACTTTCAATTAAAGTAACTTGTGCTGGTTTTATTTTTACAGCGTTTTTATTAATTATCTCAAGTTTTATAGAAAAAAAATCTCATATAAGCGAAGAAAAAACTCCGAAAGGAATTTCTGTTTGTCAATCTATTATTATTGGTTTTATGCAAGGAGTTGGAACTTTGCCAGGAATTAGCAGAAGCGGCTCTACAATAGCTGGTGCACTTTTTAGTAAAGTTGATAGAAAAGCAGCTGGCGATTATTCGTTTATAGTTTCAATTCCAGCAATTTTAGGTGCTTTTATTTTAGAATTAAAAGATTTGGGAGAAGTTTCATCTTCAATTGGATTTTTACCAGTTTTTGCAGGATGTTTAACGGCATTTGTTTTTGGTTATTTTTCTCTTGTTTTCTTGATGAAACTTATTAGAAAAGGAAAACTCGCTTTTTTTGCATGCTATTTAATTCCTCTTGGAATTTTAGGATTAATATTTTTAAAATAGTATAATATTTTTATGAAAAAAATGGAAAAAAAATGAAAAAGATTTTTACAATAATATTTTTAATTTTTATTTCTTGTGTTCCAATATTTTCTCAAAATTCAGTTGAATCAGACTCAACGGATGCGTGGAACGATTTAAAGAAAACAGGAAAAGATGTTCTTCAAAAAACTGAAAATTTTTTAAAAGCCGCTGGTGCAGAAATTAAAGAAGGCGTGGATAATATAAAAAAAGTAAAATGCCTTGGAACTTGGGTTTATAAAGGAAAAAATTGCACAACGACAATTACAGTGAATGAAGATGGAACAATGGAAGTTGAGCAGCGGGAAGGATTTTTAAAATCAGTCTGCTATAAAGGAAATTATACTCAAATTATTCGTTCTTTGAATTTTCAAATTACAGAAAAAATTTCATCTTCTTGGCTTTCAAAAAAAGAGGATGATGATATTATTAATGAAACTTGGTTTATTTCTTATGCAAATCAAGATGATGAAAACAAAATGAAATTTACAATTTCAAACATTCCTGAAGATTCTGATAAAACTGATTTTTCGCAAGGTGTGATTTTTACAAAAAAATAAAATGAAAGCAATTTATAAAAATTCGGCAATTCCAGAAAGAGAAGCAAAAATTCATTTTCATATTTCAGAAAGCATAATGATGGAAAATGCTGCAATTGGTTTACAAAAGATTATAGAAAATCTTCATCACGAAATGGGAACAGAATTAAAAGTTCTTATTGTTTGTGGAAACGGAAACAACGGTGGTGATGGTTATGCTCTCGCCCGTCGGTTATTTGGTTTTGTAAAAGTTTCAGTAATTTCTATCGCTGAGCCAAAAACATTTGAAGCAATTCAGCAAAAAAAAATGGCAGAATTGATTGGAGTAGAAATTACAAATCTTGCAGAAAATTCTTTAGTTAGACTTGCTGGAATGATTGTTTCTAGTGCAAACATAATTGTTGATTGTATTTACGGAACTGGTTTTCATGGAAAAATGCCTGAAGCTTCAGAAAAATTGATAAAATTGTTGAATGCTTCTTCTGCGATTAGAATTGCTTGTGATGTTCCTAGCGGAATTGATTTAGATGGAAATTGTTCTTCTGTGGTTTTCAAAGCGGATTATACTGTTACGATGGGAGCTTTAAAATTTTTACTTTTTGAAGATTCTGCGAAAGATTTTGTTGGAGAAATTTCTGTTGCGAATCTTGGAATTTCATCTCAAATTTTTGAAAAATCAACAAAGCCAGATGCATTTTTAATTGAACCAAAAGACCTGAAACTTCCTCTTCGCAAAAAAAAATCTACTCATAAAGGTTGTTTTGGTCATACAGTTGTTTTTGCGGGTGAAAAATCAGGAGCTGCAATAATGGCTTCTACAGCGGCAATGAATTTTGGCAGCGGTTTAACTTCTTTATTAAAAACAGAAAATTCAAATCTTGAACAGTTTAAAATTTCTCCAGAATTAATGTGTACAGAAAAAATTCCTTCAAAAACAACTTGTATAGTTTTGGGAAGTGGTTTGGGAGAATTTACTGAAAAAATATGTAATGATTTTTTGACTTGGTTTTATGAAACGAAAACTCCTTCTTGCGTTTTAGATGCAGATATTTTTTATTTTTCAAAACTAGAAGATTTTCTTACAAAACTTAATTCTGTCCAAAATGCAAAAATTGTTCTTACGCCTCATTTAAAAGAGTTGGAACTTTTATTAGAAAAATTATCTTTGAATTCTCCGCAAGAACTAGTTTCTAAATTTGAAAATATCATTTTAGTTGCAAAAAGTGCAAATACGAAAATTTATTATCAAGATAAAATTTTTATTTGTGCTGATGGAAGACAAAATCTTTCTAAAGGCGGAAGTGGTGATGTTCTTGCCGGAATGATTGCGTCTTTGCTTTCTCAAAAATATTCTGTTTTGGATGCTTGCATTTCTGCAGTGGAAACACATGCTCTTGTTTCAAAAAATTATGGTGAAGAAGATTATACTTTTTCACCATTAAAATTAACTGAACTGATAAAAATATCATCTTCTAATTTTTTGAATTAAAATAAACTGTGTACCTTGTGTGATGAATATCATAAAAAGGTTTTAAGGTGTATACAGTTTTGTCAGAAGTTGAATCTTTTGTATTTTGGAAGATTAAGTTTTCTGAATTTACAGATTTTATCCATTCTTGAATTTTAGACAAATTTTTGATTATTGGTGAAATTTCTATTTCATTTTTTTCATCAGATGAAAGATAAACAGAATGGACTTCAACAATATCGTTTGGCATTTTTTGATTTCCTAAATCTGCGGCAAGAAGAATTGGTCCGTAAAAAATACTAAATTTTTCAGAATTATCAAGTGATTTTCTAAAATGAATTTTTTCTGGAAGCGCTATTTCAAAAATATCACCCTTTTTTATAGAAGATGATTCTAATTTATATCCGTTTTGAGAAGATTCTTTCCACGCTGGGATTCGAATTTTTAATGATTTAGGATGATTTCCTTCTTCAATAACTTTTAAAATTGCTCTTTGTTCGTAAGGAAAATTTGTTTCTAAAATAAGTTTCCATCCGTCATCTGTTGTGATTGTTGATGGAATAAATAAATTTAAATAAATTGTGTCATCTAAAACACGAGCAATAAAACGATTATATCTTTCTGGATTTTCCATTCCGGTTCCGACGCAACACCAAAAAGAATTTTCCAAAGTTCCGTAAACCTTAAAATGTCCTGGAAGAGTTGAAACATAATAAGTTTTTGCACCAAAAATTGGTTCTTGAGATGCTAAAATGTGATTGTATAAAGCGATTTCATAAAAATCAGCAATTTTAGAATTTTGATTCCACGAAAAAATATGTTCTGCAAGTTCCAGCATATTATACGTGTTACAAGTTTCGCAAGTTGAACGTCCTAATGTTTCTGAAAACTGTTTTCCAAAATGTTCTGTGTTAGAATTTCCACCAAGTGAATAACTTCGAGTTTGCGTTACTGTTTCAAAGAAAAATTCACTTGCAATTTTATATTCTTCTTTTTTTGTAAGTTCATAAAGTTTTGCAATTCCAATTATTTTAGGAATTTGTGTATTTGCATGATAACCTTCAAGTTTGTCTTTTTTTTCAATCAATGGTTCTATAATTTCTCTATCAATAAATCGTTCTGCCATAATGAGATATTTTTTTTCTTTTGTGATGTCATATAAATCTGCAAAAACTTTACACATTCCGCCATGTTCGCAATAAAGCATTTTTTGAAATTGTTCATAGGTCATATTTTTAGAACCTTCAATTGCCCAATCTGCCATTTTCAAAACTATTTCTAAAGCGGTTTTATTTTTCCCAAAAAGATATGCGTCTATTAATCCTGCATAAATTTTGTGAACAGAATACCAGGGAACCCACCAATCTGCGAGAGAAAATCTTTCAACCTTAAAATTTCCCGAAAATGCATTTTCAAAAGGGGTAGAAGGAATTCCTCCAAAATAGCCGTCTTCGCGTTGAATTGATTTTATACATTCTACGGTATAATTCAATTTTTTTTGTGCTTCAGAATTTTTCGTTTGATAGACAAATCCAGAAAGTGCAGAAAGATAATGTCCTAAACTATGTCCTTGAATTTGTTGTTTTTCCCAACCGCCGTAAGTTTCTTCTTTTGGAATTTTTCCCAATGCAGAATAACAAGGCGAAAGAAGTTTGTCAGGATTTAATTTTAGAACATAATTTAGCCCTAGTTGTTGTGATTTTTCAAATAAAGAATTTTTTTCAAGAGAAATTTGTTGATTATACATAAATACGCTCCTAGATTTTTTCACATTTTTAATGTTTTTCAAATATTTTAATGCATTTAGTGTAACATCTTGAAAATAAAAAAATAGATACATAAAATATAGAATTAGTGCGGTATTCCGACTTTTAAAATGATTTTTCTTAATTAAAAAAGGAGCTTTTTCGGATGGATTATTATCTTTTTAAAAATGTTGATAAAACGAAATCTTCAATTTGCGGTTGTGCAATGTTAAATCCTGGCTGGTGTCATATAAAAAGAAAACTTGATACGGAAACAGTTTTAATAATTGGGAGAAAAAATTCAACTTTACTCGATGATGATGGAAAAAAACTTGAAGTAAAACCAAATAGAATGATTTTTTTACCTGCTGGTCATTTGCATAAAGGTTTAGAACCCATAAAAGAAGCTGTTTCTTACTATTGGTTTCATTTTTTTCAACAAAATAGAGTTGAAAATGAAGTGATTTATTATCTGCCACAAAAAATAGAAGAAGAAAAAGCAGTAAATTTATTAAAAAATAAAAATGATTTTTTTGAAAATTATGAGAATGAATTAATTCTTCCGCAAAGTTTTGATTTTACTTCTACAGAAAAAATTTATAATTTATGTACGGAAATCCTACACGAATACGCAAAACCGTCTTTTTCAAAATTAGTTTATCATAATTTAATTGAACAGCTTTTACTTACAATTTCAAATGATTGTTTTGATTTTTTTGAAAGTCATTCTGAGAAAACTGCCGATTCTGTTTTAGTAAAAAAAATGCTTCTTATTTTGGAAGATGAACTTTCTAATCCGAATGCAAGTGTAAAATTTTTTGCACAAAAATTAAATGTAAATCAAGATTATTTAGGAAGATGTTTTAAAAATGTGATGAATATAAGTATTGGAAAATATATTACAAAAAGAAGAATTTCTTTAGCGTGTTTAAGACTGAGAGAAACAAACGATTCTATAGAAAATATTGCATTTCAATGCGGTTTTAGTTCTCGCCGTCAATTTTATGATGATTTTAAGCATTTTACAGGAATTACGCCGTTACGTTATAAGGAAGATTCTGCGTATATTTCTATAAATTCATTATAATTTTTGTTTAGATTTTGAAATTTCTATTGAGTATGAATCCAAGTAAGTTCGTGCTTATTGTAATTTAAATGAATAATTTTGCTGTTTGGAATATTTTCAAATTGTTGTAATAATTCCCAATTTATTGAACCTTGCATTTTTATTGTGCAAATCATATTTAAATTCGGATTATGTGAAATCCACATATTTATAAAATCAAAAAGTCGCTCCGGATAACAAATCACATCGCTAAAAATCCAATCAACATCACCAATTTCTTCAGGTTTTAGAGTAAAAGCATCATGTGCTTTAAAAGTAACCAATGGCGATTCCATTAATTTTGGAGAAAGTTCTGCTCTATCAACGGCAAAAACTTTTGCACCTAAACCAGCTAAAACCCAAGTCCATCCACCAGGACAAGCTCCTGCTTCAAAACAATAAGAATTTTCATTTGGAAGATTTGTTCCATTAAATAATGTTGCCATTGTTAAACTTTCTTGTATTTTTAAATATGCTCTGCTTGGTGGATTTTCGTGATCTTCTATAAATTTCAAATTTCCACTTGGTAAAAATGATGAAGTTTTTGCACTGTAAATAAGATTATGTTCATCTATTAAAGAAAAAAGTCCAATTGGTGTTTGAGGAATTTTCACAGGAAATTTTCGTTCTTTTAAATTTATATAAGGTAATTTTTCTTGAATTAATTTTGACCGGCGAAAATATACATAATCATAAGAAGCCCAATTTCTTTGAATATTTTTTAGATGATTTACAGCATCATTGATAGAATCAAAACTTAATAAAAAAGGTTCTTCCATTATATCTTTTGAAAAATAGGGAATACATTTTTTTGGTAAGTCATTTTCTGAAAAATAAAATAAATCTCCATATTGTGATTGTGGAGGATTTTTTACATTAAATCTTTCTTGTAATTCTGAGAGTAAAATTTTGTTCATTTCTGGAAAGGCTAGAAAAACTTTTCCGTTTAATTTTGTAATTTTTGTTGCCATAATTATTTTATTTCTGGAAAATCATCATCTTGTGTTGAAAGAAAATTTATAAAATCAGCAAGTCTATTTGCATCTGGAGAATAAAGAATTTGAAAGCCAATATAAGTATTTCCGTTTTCTTCTTTAACCCATTGCGGTTTGCATATTAAATTTAGAGGGAAATCATCATAATTTCTAGAAGGCGTGATTTTTAGTTCATATTCATCTTCTAATTCAACAATCAGCGGAAATTGATAATGAACTTTACATCCATTTTTAGAAATGTCGTCAAGAATTCCAAAAATTTCACAAATTTTGGGAGCATTAACTTTTCCAATTTCTCTAAAACGTTTTTCCTGGCGTTCTTTATAATCCATAAAAATCATTATAAGAGTTTATTAAGTTTGTGGCAATTATCACTTTATTTAAAACTCTATCTGAAAATTTATATAGTCTATTTTTCTAATCTACAGTATATTTATAAAATACGGAGGTTCATTATGAAAAATTTAAATTTTAAAAATTCAATTTTGCCTTTTGTTTATGGAGCACTTCTTATTGTGCTTGGAATTTTGATTATAATTTTTCCTGCTTTTTGGGTAAGATTATTTGTTGTCGTTTTTGGGCTTTGTTCTGTTGCTTATGGAATTTATTCTTTATTGCCTTTAAAAAATTTAGAAAATTCTCACTATAAAACAATGTCTATTATAAGAGGTGTGATTAGTATAATTTTTGGACTTCTTTCTGTAATTATTCCGATTGCGGTTGCTTCTGTAACTTGGCGAGTGATTGTTTATATTTTTGCAGTAGGATTGATTATTTCTTCGGCTTTAGGATTTTATATAACTAGCGTTTTTTCTTTAGAAGGTTCTGAGAGAAAAGAAGCAATTTTAGAAAATGTAATTTCTCTTGTTGTTGCAATTGTTCTTTTCTTAATTTCTCCAATCTCTTTAGGAAAAATAATTATAAGAATTATTGGAATTTGTACAGTTATAGTGGGTATTATTTTGATTGCGATAAAATTGCTTTCCAAAAAAGATATTATCATCACAAATGCAGAAGTAAAAGATTCTGATAATTTTGTTTATACAAACGAAGATAAACCTACAGACGAATAATATGAAAAAAAAATTTTTTACAAGTGTAGCAATCTTATTTTTGGCAATTTTATTTACTTCATGTTCTGAAAAAATTATGGGATATTCTGTTGTTTTATGGAATATTCCAGAATATGAAATTGCAAGTGGTGATGTTGTAGAAGTTTATATAAAATCAAATATTTCTCATGTTTACGTTGTTGGAACAAAAAATCATGAAAAAATTGAAGTTCCTTTGTGGCAAATTACTGAACCTGTAAAAAAATCTAAAATAAAAAATCAGATAGAAAAATATTCAGAATATGCAAATACGTATGCCTCTGTAAAACTAGATGGGCTTCCTGCCCGAGAAGAAGCAATAAACACAGCAAAACAGGTTTATAGGCTTCGTAAAGGTGAAATTATAAAAATTCTCTACAAAGGAAATGGAACTGCTCCAACTACAGGAAAAAATACTCTTTCTGGTGAATGGTATAGAATTCTAACTGATAATGGAACTGAAGCTTGGTGTTTTTCTTACAATTTAACAATGTTTCAAACTGATTCGAAAGGTAATCAGATTGGCGGTGTAAAAATTAAAACTGAAGAAATTGTCGATACTGTTTTTGAAGAAAATATTTCCAAAAAAATTTGGTATCCAGATTATTATAAAACGATGATTTCTTCAAAAAGTATAGATTTAACTCGCCTAAAAACTTCTTACAATTTTACGATTGAGCCAGAAAATAAAAAAGTTTCCTTAAATCTTAATGGAATTCATGAAAATTGGATTTATGATGGTTATACAAGAACTTCCGACAACGAATATTCATTAAAAAATATTCCAATTTTAATAATTTACAAAAGAAGTGATTTTATTGTAATTCGTTATACAGATGATTCTGGGAAGCCTCAGGAATTGAATTTTGTTACAATTGAACAGGATTTGAATGAAATAATAGAAGAAGAGAAAACTCGGCGAGAAGAAGCTTTCCAAAAAATTCTAGAAAATGGACCTTCATATTCAAGTTCAAATTATGGAAAACTTATCTTCCAGGAAGACGGTTCTTTCCGGTGGACAAATTTTAAACTTTTAGTTCCTTCTATCATAAAATCTGGAGCAAAAAATACGGGAACGGCTTCTGTAAAATATACGTTATCTTCATCACTCAGAGATTCTTATGATGGAGTTCTTACATTCAAATTTGTTGGAATGGATTCAGAAGTTAATTTCCTTTATAAATTAGAAAATAATGGTTTACGATTAGAAGATGCAACTGGTGCGAAATTTAATGGAACTCAAATTACAACAAGAGGTTTTAGTCCTTTAATTTTATTCTTCCAAAAATAAAAAGGTTATTATGGCATTTGTACAATTTTCCCAAGTATCGCTTGCTTTTGGCGATAGAGATATTTTAAAAAATGTAACTATAAATCTGCAAACAGGCAGTAAATTCGCCTTAACAGGTGCAAACGGAGCAGGAAAATCAACTTTAATAAAAGTTCTTGCAGGATTAATAAAACCCGACAGCGGAAACAGAGCAGTTCAAAAGGATTGTAGAATTTCGTATCTTCCGCAAAGTGGACTTACTCACAAAGGTTGTTCTTTACGCCAGGAAGCAGACAAAGCGTTTGAATTTGGATATGAACTTCAAAGAAAAATTGATGAAATTGGGGAACAACTCCAAAAAGGTGAAG
>SAMEA104315438__coassemble_680_pt1 | contig 27492 bp, 27 predicted proteins | sample SAMEA104315438__metabat2_high_PE_006 | metagenome-assembled genome bin SAMEA104315438 (sample SAMEA104315438) | gut metagenome | biome: Monkey gut; feature: monkey-associated habitat; material: faeces | place: China | collected 2013 | reverse complement strand
AAAAATGAATTAGTTAATAGTAATCTATGGAATACATATTGTAATTCGTTATGTGATTATTCTAGTATTTTTATAATAAAATCAATTGAACAGTTAAATTTAGGTGGTGAATTAATCTTTATTACTCCAGAATATTGGATTTCTACAACGCATGCAACTTCATTAAGAAATTACATGTTACAAAATGGGTATATAAAAGAAATTTATCATTTTAATGAAACTCCTATTTTCAATGATGTAAATGCTTCTCTAATAATTTTTAAGTATATTAAAGATTCTGATAAAATTGAAAATGTTGATGTTGCTAATTTTTTATCAAAAAAGAAAATTTCTGAAGATGATTTAGAAAATATTAGTTTAAAATCATCTTCAGATGTCATAGAATTTTTTAATATTCCTCAATTTAAACAAAACGAACGTTGGGTTTTAGCTGATAGTGAGACGAAAGATAGAATTCAAAACTTTGAAGAAAAATGTAAAAAGAGAGATATTGATTCTCAATATGAAAAATTGGGAGATTATTGTGATATTGGAAATGGAATGGTTAGTGGGCTAGACAAAGCTTTTCAAATATCATCTAATTTAAAATTAACAGAGTTAGAACTTGATTCTTCTATTAAGGTTATAAAAGCTAAAGATATTTCTCAATTTTACAATAAAAAGGAAACAAACTATATTTTCTTAAACGATAGAATAAAATCAGAATCTGAACTAGTAAAATTTTATCCTCATTTTTACGAACAACTAAATGTTTTTAAATCTCAACTTTTAAAACGATATGATTATGGTAAAGATATTCATTATTGGGATTGGTCTTTCCTAAGAAATTATAAACTTTTCACTAGTGATAATGAAAAAATTTTTGTTCCTTGTAAAGAAAGAATTACTAAAAAAACGAGATTCAGATTTTCTTATGCAGAATCATCTCTTATTCCGACTCAAGATGTAACTGCAATTTATAAAAAGAAAACAACTAAAGAAGATATTTTATATATATTGGCTATACTTAATAGTCATTATGTTTTCGATTGGCTAAAATATAAAGGGATTAGAAAAGGAGATATTATAGAATTTTCCGAAAAACCTATTTCTATAATTCCTTTTAGAACAATAGATTTTTCAAATTTAAAGGAAAAAGAGTTACATAATAAAATTGTTTCTTTAGTAAAGAAATACATTTCAACTAAAGAAATCGAGTTGTTAAATAAAATTGATGCTTGTATTGAAAACTTAATGGAGATTTAAATATGTTTGTCGATTATAATTTATTAAAAAAGGATATAATTGGAAAAAGTGTAAAAAAGCCAACAGGTGGAACTTTGTCAGGACATGCTGCAGGAGAACCATTTGATAAACTTGCAAGTATTTTAATAAAAAAGCAATATCCTGATTGTACGTATCGTCAGTATGAGTATTTAAATTATTTGTTTTCGAAGAATAAAGATGCTACTACATTAGAAGCAAGAAATAATTTATTTGAATCACCTACAATTTTGTTTCTCCTTGATAGAGGAAAATCGGCTGTAGAGCAATGGAGAAATGATAAATTATTTGAGGAAAAACAAAATGATACCGCCGATATTTTAGTAACAAAAAATAAAAAATTTGAATTAATTGATATAAAAACGAGAAATTTAGGTAAAATTGCACAAGCTCCTAATATAATATCTGCTTTTAAATTAGCTCAAACTTGTGCAAAAATGATTGATAATAATGATTTTGATTTATTTGATATAAATTATTTTCAGATTGAATGGAAGTTAGATGGAAATGAGTTAGTATGTCTAAATGCTACATCAGCAGAATTATTTAAAAGTTCACCACAAAAGTTATATATTAATTGGGCGGCTGCAATGCAAATTCAATTCCATGTAGATGAATTAGATCAATCATTTGAAAATTCTAGAGAAACTTGGGCTCGTGAATATTTAAAACATTTTACTGTACAAGCTAGAAAACGCTCTGAAATAATGATTACAAAATTCGTAAAACCGTTTGAAAAATATATAATTTAATTCATATCTACCGTAGAAAAATGCAAACAGAAAAAAATTAATTCAAAATCGGTTTTAAACAATGTTCAATCATTTTTATTGTTTTTGTAACGGCGACATCATCTGTTGGTAATGCAAACAAACTTCCTGCACTGCAATCTGGATTTTGGCGGACAGTTTCTTTTCTATTTGTGATGTAAACATCTAATTGTGCGATAATAATTGCTACAATAATTGCGGAATTTTCTTTTATTTCTTTTTCGGTTTTGATTTTTATTTTTCCATTTTTACTAAAAGCGAATAGAATTTGTTTAATTTCATATTCAAGTTTTTCTATAAATTTTAAAAAACTTTCTTTTGCTTTTGTATTAAAATATTTTTCTGTGCTTATAAAAGTGTACATTGCAAATAAAGGCTCGTTTTCGTAGAGATTAAAAAATCTTGTGATAAGTTTTTTAAATGATGTAAGAACTGCTGTTTTTCCAGAATGAATTGATTCAATCGCTTTATCTGATAACATTTTTATAGAAGAAATTTCTTTTTCGCAATAAAAAATTGTTGCTTCATACATTGCATCTCGACTTTCAAAATGATTGTAAAGAGATGCTTTTTTTATTTTTAAAATTTCAGAAATATCAGATAACGAAGTTGCTCCAGCACTTTTTTCAAATGCACTTGTCAAAAAAGATTGAATTATTTTCTCTTGAGAAATATTTTTCCTACCCATAAAAAAAATATCGGAAACTAACATTCAGTAGTTTAATGATTTTATCTTTTCTACTTGAAGAGTTTGAAAAATAATTATATTATATATCTTGACTTTACAAAAACTAAAAAAATGTCATTTATTTTTTTGTTAATATTAATAATGGAGAATTTTATGGTATTTGAAAGCGATTTTACCGTTCCAAAACTTTTGAAAAAAACTGCAACAGAATATCCAGAAGTTACTGCACAATTAAAAAGACTTAAGGGTGGAGAATTTGAACCTATAACTTATAGAGATATGTTTCAAAATTCTTTAGATTTTGCCGCTGCGTTATTAAAAATGGGAATTAAGAGGGAAGAACCAATCGGATTAATTTCTGATGACCGAGCAGAATGGCAATGGGCTGATATGGGAATTATGGCTATTGGTGCTGTTGATGTTCCTCGTGGTTGTGATGCAACTCTTTCTGATTTGGAAAAAATCCTTTCATTAACAGAAACAAAAACTGTAATTGCAGAAAATAATTCTCAAGTAAATAAAATTATTACTTTAAAAGAAAAATTACCTTCAATCACTCGTGTTATCTATTTTGAAAATGATATAAAAGAAGATGTAATTTCTGCGGCAAAAAATAAAAATGTAGAACTTCTTTATTTTATGGATTGTTTAAAAAACGGACAAATGTGGAGAGTTGAGCATACTGGTGAAGTTGAAGCAGAACTTGAAAAAGGTGCAATTGAAGATTTAGCAACAATCATCTTTACTTCAGGAACAACTGGAACTCCAAAAGGCGTAATGCTTTCTCATAAAAATTTTTTAGCTCAACTAGATGAAATTGTTGAAAGAATTTATTTGAATCCTGGAGAAAAAGCACTTTGTGTTCTTCCAATTTGGCATGTTTTCCAGCGGGAAGTTGAATACGTTATAATTGCTCAAGCAAGTACAATTTGCTATTCAAAACCAATTGGTTCAATTTTACTTGCCGACTTTAAAAAACTTAATCCGCAAGTTTTGCCAGCTGTTCCTCGTGTTTTTGAAGCAGTTTATGATGGAATTATCAAAAAAATGCGAAAAACTGGTGGAATTGTTCTAAAACTCTTTAATTTCTTTGTTGGAGTTGCAAAAATTCTAAAAAGAATGCACAGAAAAATGTTTAAACAAGATGCATGTTTTACATCGTATAAAACAGCTCTTTGGTGGATTTTATTTTTTATTCCATGGTGTCTTTTGTGGCCTCTTTATGGTTTAGGAAATCTTTTAGTATTTAAAAAGATTAAAGCAATGCTTGGAACAGATTTTAGAGCCGGCGTTGCAGGCGGTGGTTCTTTCCCAAAATATATTGATGAATTTTTCTGGGCAATTGGCGTAAATGTTGTTGAAGGTTATGGAATGACAGAAACAGCACCAATCGTTGCAGTTCGTCCAGTTCCAGCTCCAATTTTTAGAACAATTGGTTCTCCTATTCGTGGAGTACAAGTTCGTATTGTAGATCCTGTAGATGGATTTGTTCTTGGTCGTTGTAAGCAAGGCGTTTTACAAGTAAAAGGTCCAACCGTTATGAAAGGTTATTATAAACGTCCAGATTTAACTGCAAAAGCTATAAATGAAGATGGCTGGCTTGATACTGGCGATTTAGCGATTTTAACAATTCATGATGATCTTCAAATTCGAGGAAGAATTAAAGATACAATTGTATTAAGTGGTGGAGAAAATCTGGAACCTCTTCCTATAGAAACAAAACTTTCAGAAAGTCGATATATAAAAGCAGCAGTAGTTGTTGGACAAGACCAACGTTTCTTAGGAGCATTAATTTTAGTTGACGAAGAAGAAGTTCGTAATTATGCTGATGAAAATGGTATTGTTTATGATACTTTTGAAAATTTACTAAATGATGAACCAATTCAGAAACTTTATGAAAATGAAATTGCAAATCTTATTTCGTCAAAAACAGGTTTTAAAATGTTTGAAAGAATAGGAAAATTCAGATTGATTACAAAACCTTTTGAAGTTGGCGTTGAACTTTCTGCAAAACAAGAAATCATGCGATTTAGAATAAACGAAATTTATAAAAAAGAAATAGAATCAATGTTTAAGTAAGATTGATAAAAAACGCTTCACACAAATTGTGAAGCGTTTTTTTTAGGTATTTATAAAAATATTATTTTTAATCTTGGAAAAGTGGAGTAGAAAGATATTTATCTCCATTATCAGGGAATAGAACAACAATATTTTTTCCTGCATTTTCTGGACGTTTTGCAACATCTAAAGCAGCTTTAAATGCGGCACCAGAAGAAATTCCAACTAAAAATCCTTCTTTATGACCAATGAGTTTTCCATACTTAAAAGCATCTTCATTTTCTACAGTGATAATTTCATCATAAATTTTTGTATCAAGAACATCAGGAACAAATCCAGCTCCAATTCCTTGTATTTTGTGAGCACCAGCATTTCCTTTTGAAAGAACAGGTGAACTTGAAGGTTCTACAGCAATTACTTTTACAGAAGGCTTTTTAGATTTTAAGTATTTTCCAACTCCAGTAATAGTTCCACCAGTTCCAACTCCTGCAATAAAAATATCAACAGAACCATCTGTATCTTCCCAAATTTCTGGTCCAGTTTGTTCAAAATGTGCTTTTGGATTTGAAGGATTTTCAAATTGACCAGCAATCCAACTATTTGGAATTTCTTTTACAAGTTCATTTGCTTTTTCAATTGCACCTTTCATTCCTTTTGAACCTTCTGTAAGTACAAGTTCTGCACCGTAACCTTTCATAATTTGACGTCTTTCAACAGACATTGTTTCTGGCATTACGATTATTGCTTTGTAACCACGAGAAACAGCAACCGAAGAAAGTCCAATTCCAGTATTTCCAGAAGTTGGTTCAATAATTGTTGCTCCAGGTTTTAATTTTCCTTCTTTTTCAGCTTCATCAATCATTTCTTTTGCAATTCTATCTTTTACAGAACCAGCAGGATTAAAATATTCCAATTTAGCAAAAATTTTTGCTTGAAGATTTTCTTCTTTTTCAATGTGAGTAAGTTCCAAAAGAGGGGTTTTTCCAATTAATTGGTCGATAGATGTGTAAATTTTTGACATAAAATTCTCCTAAAAAAATAAATATAAAACCTACTAAAGTAGTAGGAATATCTTTTTATACATCTTTTTACCTACTGTGTCAATAGGTTTTTACTTTTTTGTTTTTCTATATTCAATAGGCGAAAGATTATAATAATCTTTGAAAACCATACTAAATTTACTTTGACTTTCATAACCAACACAAGAAGCAATTTCATTTATGGAAAAATCTGTATTTGCTAAAAGTTCAGCAGCTTTTTCCATACGATGTTCTTTTATATGAGCAGCGATTGAAGTTCCATAAACATCCTTAAAAACTGTTTTTAAAGTTGTAGAATTCATTGCAAATTTTTTAGAAAGTTCTTCAATTGTAATCCTTTTTTCAAGATTTTCTTTCATATAATCATGGACATTTTTTATAATTTTTACTTGATTATCTAAATATTCCGAATTTTGATTTATTTTTTCATGATTATTATCAAAATCTGGACAAGTAATAAACATCAGTTTTTCAATAAAATTATGTAAAGTTTTAGTTTTTTCATTTAAAGAAACCGTATAAAAAACTTCTTTTCCATCTCGATAAGATTCTATAAGTCCAGAATCTTTTAAAATTTTAAGATGATGAGAAACAGCGGGATTTGTCATCTGCATTATTTGCGAAATATTTAGAACACAATCTTTTGTATGACAGAGAAACCAAAAAATTTTCAAACGATTTGTATCAGAAAATAGAGAAAAAAGTTCAGAAACGGTTTTAAAATCATTTGTTTTAGAAATTTCATTGCACAAAAAATCAAGTTTAAAATATTCGTCGTGAGAATGGATTTGTGTCAAAATGCCTCCCAAAAAGAAATTTATTTATTCCAAAAAGAAATAAATTTCTTCAAATTCTTGCGTTCGGTTTAAGACAATTGTATATTTATTATAAAGATTAAACAATCATTTAATTGAATAGATATAAAAATGTATTTAGTGAGGTAAATATGAAAAAAACTTATAAAATTGAAGTTGATTGTGCAAATTGTGCAAATAAAATGGAAGAAGCAACTAAAAAAGTTGATGGCGTAAAAGATGCAGTTGTAAATTTTATGACTCAAAAAATGACTGTAGAATTTGATGATGATAAAGATGAAAAATCAGTTATGAAGTCTGTTGTAAAAGCGTGCAAAAAAGTTGAAGATGATTGTGAAATTTATCTTTAAGAGTAATTAAAATTTACGTTGAAATTTTTCATCAAACTAGGATTTTATTGGAGAAAAATATGTCTAAAAAGCAAAAAAAAGTTCTAATTCGAATAATCATTTCTTTTGTATTACTTATAATTTTAGCAATTTTGGATAAATTGAATTTATTTGAGCAAAATCATTTTCCGTTAAAATTTATTCTTTATGTTTGTGATTATCTCATAATTGGTTATGATATTTTGAAAAAAGCTGGAAAAGGCATTTTAAATCGGCAAGTTTTTGATGAAAATTTTTTAATGGCAGTTGCAACTTTAGGAGCGTTTGCGTTATCAATTTACAATGCAAATGGAAATCTTTTAAAAATTGAAGATTGTAATGAAGCGATTGCAGTAATGCTTTTTTATCAGATTGGAGAATTTTTTCAAAGTTATGCGGTTGGAAAAAGCCGTAAAAATATTTCAGATTTGATGGATATTCGTCCAGATTATGCAAACATTGAAAAAAATGGAAAACTTGAACAAGTTGAACCTAGCGAAGTTGGAATTGGAACAGAAATAATTGTACAACCTGGAGAAAAAGTTCCTATTGATGGAATTATTATGGAAGGAAATTCAACTTTAAATACAAGTGCTTTGACTGGAGAAAGTTTGCCACGGGAAGTTTTTGCTGGTGATGAAGTTATAAGTGGAAGTATAAATTTGAATGGACTTTTAAAAATAAAAACAACTAAAGCGTTTGGAGAATCTACAGTATCAAAAATTTTGGAACTTGTAGAAAATGCGAGTTCAAGAAAATCTAAATCTGAAGAATTTATTTCCAAATTTGCAAAAATTTATACTCCAACGGTTTGTTACAGTGCTTTGGCGTTGGCAATTCTTCCACCGTTAGTAAATCTTATTTTTCTTCATTCAAGTGCAGATTGGTCAGTTTGGATTTATCGGGCATTAACTTTTCTTGTAATTAGTTGTCCTTGTGCTTTGGTGATTAGTATTCCTTTGAGTTTTTTTGCGGGGCTTGGTGGAGCAAGTAAAGAAGGCATTTTAATAAAAGGTTCAAATTATTTAGAAACACTTTCAAAATCAAAAATACTAGTTTTTGATAAAACAGGAACTTTAACAAAAGGAGTTTTTGAAGTTTCAGGAATTCATCACAATACAATAGACGAAAAAACTTTAATAGAATTGGCGGCTCTTGCAGAATGTGCGTCTTCTCATCCAATAAGTAAGAGTTTAAAAAATGCTTATGGAAAAGAAATTGATAGAAATCGAGTAAAAAATATTGAAGAAATTAGTGGATTTGGAATTCTTGCCGAAGTTGATAATTTAAAAGTTGCAGCAGGAAATTCAAAATTGATGGAAAAGCTAGGAATTTCTCCAATTGAATGTCATTCGGTTGGAACGATTATTCATATTGCGGTTGATAATAAATATTCTGGGCATATTGTAATTTCTGATGTTGAAAAATCTAGTTCAAAACAAGCTATTAGCGAATTAAAAAAAGCTGGTGTGGAAAAAACAGTTATGCTTACCGGAGATTCCAAAAAAGTTGCTGAAAAAGTTGCGAAAGATTTAGGAATTGATGAATTTCATAGTGAACTTTTACCTTCTGATAAAGTTAATGAAGTTGAAAAATTAATTGAAAATAAAGATAAAAATTGTGTTTTAGCTTTTGTTGGTGATGGCATAAATGATGCTCCAGTTTTATCGCGGGCAGATATTGGAATTGCGATGGGAGCAATGGGTTCAGATGCAGCAATAGAAGCTGCAGATGTAGTTTTAATGGATGATAATCCGTTGAAAATAGCAAAAGCGATTAGAATTTCCAGAAAATGTATAAAAATTGTTTATGAAAATATAATTTTTGCATTAATTATAAAATTTGCTTGTTTGATATTAGGAGCGCTAGGAATTGCAAATATGTGGTTAGCAATTTTTGCAGATGTTGGAGTTATGGTTTTAGCAGTTTTAAACGCAATTAGAGCTTTAAATGTAAAAAAATTATAATTGCGGTAGCGCTGGGAGCACCGCGCAAGCGTTCTTTAGCGAAAATCTATTCGCTAAAGAATGAAGCGAAAGCGGAAGTGCGGACATAGCGACCCGAACAAAGTGAGGGAACCGCCCAAAAAATTAAAACCATCTTATTGGAAGATGAATTTCTTTTAATAAAGCAGAATTCAAAATTTGGAAAGTTTTATCGAAACAAGAAAGTAGAACAAAATATGCGATAAGACTAAAAATAAAAATTAAAATAAGTTTTGTGCGAGAAATTTTGAATTTTATTTCGGAAGAAAATTGAAACGCAAAAAACAAGAGAATATATAAAATTAGGAAAATTAAGAATTTATCTTTTAGTAAAAAAAGGAAAACAAATTCCATTAAAACAAGCAAAATAGAAACTAATTTATTCATTCCTTTTGAATGTGCAATTGAAAAAATAAATTTGTACAAAAAATATATTAAAAAAATTATACTGATTACAGAAAGAGAAATTTCGCTGTGTGGAATAAAAATCTGATTAATTCCTAAAAAAGTGAAAGATTTTAGAAATTCAAAATTAAATGAAGCGGTCCAAATGTATTCAGAATTGTTTAAAAAATCTGGACGAAGAATAAAAAATATTCCGCAAAAAAAAGCAATTTCAAATAAAGTATCAAAAAAATTTAAGAAAAAAGATAATATTTTTTTTGAAATTTTTTCTACATTTACAGTTTTTGTTTGATTTTCTGAGTTTGGTTCGGAAACAGGAATAGAAAATTCTGTGTATTCTGCATTTTGTGAAGATTGGGAATTTTTTTGAGAAAAATCTTCACTTTGAGATTGTGTTTCTGCGTTTTGATTAAATTTTTTTTGTTTTCCTGAAAGTTTATTTCGTATTTTTATAAAGAAAGATTTTATTTTTGTACCGAGTGAAATAAAAAAGTTTTTGATTTTTGAAAAAAATGAATTCATAATTTCTCCCATAAAAAGTCAATGAGAAAGTTTCAAGTTTCGATTTGACTTTTTTTTGTAAATTTTTGCATTTAGATAAAATTATATCGCTAAAAAGTGAAAAGTCAAATCTTATTCTATTTTTTAGGTAATAAATATTACTTTTAAAAGAGTTCTAAAATTTGAAAATGATTGCATAATTTTTTATATGGAAGCAGATAAAACAAATGTTTCGCAAATTTTTGCTCAAAATCTAAGAAAATATCGAAAAAGAGCTGGTTTTACACAAAAACAACTTTCAGAACGATTGGAAATTTCTCAAAAACATCTTTCTTTTATAGAAACTGGTTCTCAATTTGCTTCTGCTTCATTAATTGATAAAATTTGTGATGAATTAAAAATTTCTTGTGGAGAATTATTTGCAAGCGAAAAAGATGTAAATATTCGAGAAGTAAACATGATTTGCACAATGATTCAAAATATAATCTCTCCACAATTTTTAAACTTAGAAGAAAAAATAGAAAAATTGGAACAAGAAATTGTTAATAAAAATATTCACAAAACTTAATAATAATTTCTATCGTGGAAATAAATTCCTATAGCAATGCCTAAATCAAAACCGTATCTAAAATCACTAGAATTCCAACCAAAGACATTTCGCAAATATGGATAGATTATTACTGTTTCTAAGAGAGTAAAAGTATATCCTAAATCAAAAGCCATTTTCCATTTTAAGTAAGGTTTATAATTTTTATAAAAGATTGGAATTTGATAAATTGGATACAAATAAAAACACAAACCATTTAGAGGAAAAGATTGAAATTCAAAAAAATGAAAGTAAGAACCTAATCCAAGAGATAAACACATTGAACTTGTATCTTTAGAAAAGTTTTTTGCATTTTCGGAATACCAACCCATGCCAAAAGATGCACTAAATGTTGTTTTTCTAAGTGAAAAAAAAGACATTCGAACTTCATTCATAAAATTAAAGCACGAATTAACAGATTCATAATCTTTTCTTTCAAAAATAGCGTTATTTCCAGTAACGGTACCAAATAAACTTGGAAGATAAAATCTAAAATCGCCATCTAATTGAGGATATTTTTGTGATTTTTCTTCTTGAGCAAAAATTGTTGAAAACATTGTAAAAATGCAAAAGATAAAGAAGATTTTTTTTAAAGACATTTTTAGGCTTTCCTTATATTCTTTATAGAGATATGATTTTAATAGGAATTCCATTTAGAGTATAATTTATACCAGAAGGTAATACAGATAGAATTTTTTCAATTATCATATTAAAATGACGAACAACAAATTTTACAAGTCCGTATCCTGCTGGTGTAATATAACAAACCAAAACTGTAGCAGTTGTTTCTGTTACGATAGTTCCAAGTTTTATACCTTCACTCTTATTTAAAATTTTTGTTGCAACTGCTGAATTTTTACCCACTAAGGCAGAAACAAAAGAATCCAATTCAGAGCATTTATACCAATCATATAATTGCTTTGACATAGAAGCAGTTCCTGCTATAGCTGCAACCCATCCGGCTATTTTTGTCCAAACTCCACCATACGAAGCAAGATAAAAACCAGCAATTGCTGTTGCACAAAAACCTGTATACCAATAAATTGTACTCCATTCTAAGTCTGAAGCATGTGCTGCTCTTTGTGTATTTGATTTTGCTGGAGTGTTAAATAGAAGATTTAAACTATTAGTTGTATTTATACTTCTATAATTTTCATTAGTTGAATCTATCTGTAAGTTCTCATTTACATAAGACAGAAAAACATCTGCTTTTTCTGAATTAATTTTAGAAAAGGCAGATGCAAAATCTTCAACTTTGGATTCTGTAAAAATGGCTTCAATGACAGCAATCTCATCATTCCCATTTTCAGATTTTTTTATCTCTTCTAAAACTTCGTCTGTATTATTTATAAAACGTAAAATATAAGCATCTTCTTCGGAAATTGCATTTCTATTAGCGGATAAAATTAATTCATCTAAAAGACCACTTTCTTTTAATTCATTAATTTTAAGTGAAATTTTACTACTACTTGTTTTCTGTGTTTCTGTAATATTTATCTCATTTAAATTTGTTTTACAACTGATTGTAAGTATTCCTAATATGGCACTTGTTACTATAATTCCGATTTTTTTCATATTTAAACCCCTTCTTAAAATTTTGTTATTTCACATTATTCATATTTTTTGTCGAAACGTCAATGATTGATTATTCTGAAACTTCTTCTATACACATATCTTTTGAGTACGTTTTTCCCCAAGATTCCCATTGATATGTACATTTGATTTCACTATTTTCGTTTTCTGAAAAAACGAGTGAAAACCATCTTGAGTGGCCTGGATATATAGAAGCACAATATTTTTGATTATTGAAAAAGAAATAAAACGTAAATCCTCCACCTTCATATTCAACATCTTTTGATATTTCATTTTCCGATTTTAATGAAATATAAGGATTAAATTCTGTATAAAGTGTTCTGATAATTTTAATTTCAGATTTAGAAGAATTTTTAAAAGTTATATGATGTGGTTCTGGAGTTCCATCTCCACAAGACATTAGTAGTGAAGAAAAACAAACTGTAAGTATAATAAAAAGTGTTTTTATTTTCATAAATTAAAATCTCCTTTGCTTAGTTCTAACTTTAGCAATATATGTTTGTTACAACAACAAAGAATTTGCCAAAAATGACCAAGGTCATGGTAAAAATGACTAAGGTCACTTTGAAAATACGTAAATTTGTGATTTTATTTTTTTAGTGATAAAGTGTTTTTCCGTTTAGAATGTGCATAAATACAAAAGAAAATTAATTTTCATTTTTCTCAATAAAATTAAACGTACTTAAAATAATTGCAATGTTTTCTTTTAGAATTGTTGAGTTTTCAGAATTTGCGTTATATAACTTATATTCTGATTTTGTAAAATCTGCGACGATGTTGTTATCTAAAATAATAACATATTTTTGATTTTCATCTTTGATTCCTTGTGAAATAAATTTTTTTTCACCTGATTTTGAATCAGAAACATTTTGAGAATTTTCATTTATCGCAAATACTTTATAAATTTTTTCTCCATTCGTAATTTCGCAAAACATATAAGGATATTCTGTATAAAAATCAGAAAATGAATTTTGAAATTTGTAAGTAACATTTTTAATTTTGAATGTCTTTTTTATATATTGTCTACCACGATTGTCTTTGTAAATAAGAATTGACTGATTTATTTTTCTTTCTATATTATTGATTGTCATAAACGCTTTATATTTGTATTTCATTAAGTTTCCATCTTCACCAGAGAAAAAATTGAAAAATACATTCAACGCACCTTTTTCTATTTTTATATCACTTAATGCAAGAAGCGGATTTGAAACAGGATATTTTATTCCTTTTTTGATTTTTATTATTAAATCGTCTGTAGTTATTTTGTCTTCATTTAAATTTTCATTACTTTCATAGAATATCTTTCCACACATATTTTCACTTTCTGTAGGGGAAATTGCTTCATAAGGATATGTTTCATCAATGAATTTATCTTGTGACAGACTTGTGCACGAAATAAGGCAAAATACACCAAAAATAAAAAAAATAAAACTGTTAAATTTTCTAAAATAAATAAAGACCTTTATCATATTTTTGAACTCCTTTGAATATTCCATTCATCACGGCAGCGTATGTTTTTAGTTCTTCACTATTTTCTTGTGAATAGATTTTGTAGTTGCCACTAGAAAAAGTTGCGACAAGATTATTTTCAAGAAAAATAGAAAACTCTTGTTTTGAATCAAAAATAATATGTTTTGGATTTTCTGGACCGAATTTTGATCGCTCAACAATAAAAATTTTGTAGCAAGTTCCGTTTTCGTTATAAATTTTTGCTAGCATATACGGAATCGGGATAGAGTTTGTATCAATCCTATCGGGAATTTCAATGTAACTATTTTTAAGTAAGACAGGTTCAATTTGATATTTTTTATCATCATCATCTTTTAAATTAACATCAAATTTGACTTCTACGGAGAAATTGTCATTTTCAGATTCTATAGAACAATTCCAAAGACGTTTTTCTACACCAGAAGTAAAAATTTCATCTTTAAGATTAAATTTTTGCCGACTTGATTTTCCTGTAATTAGAACTATATTTTTATTGTTCATTTTTTTGAAATCTTTTTTGTTATAGACAAAATGACCTTCTTCTACTAATGGAAAAGTATGAATGTCTTTAGGAAGATTTTCGTATTCTCTAGGAGAAATAGAAAGACAAGAAGAAATATTAAATAAAAACACTAAAACAAGTGGGAAAAAATATAGTTGACTTTTTTTCATATTAAAGAACCTTCCATTTTTAGTATACTCAAAGTTTAGCAAAGATAAATTGTTACAACAACAAAGAATTTGCCAAAAATGACCAAGGTCACTTTAAAAAGAACCATGGTTACTAAAAAAAGAACTATGGTCACTTTAAAAATACGTAAATTTGTGATTTTATTTTTTTAGTGATAAAATATTTTTTATGAAAAACGTTTCTCTGTTTACAAAGTCTTTTAAATTTCTTGTCCGATTATCTTCAATTTGTGTTTTATGTTTTGTAATTTTTCGTCTTGTAAGAGTGATTTTTTTTAATGAAAATTTTTATGTTTACACAGAAAACTGCATTATTCCAAAAATTGTGATGTTTTTAATTTATGTGATAGATGCTTTTATTCTTATTTTTTTGATTTTTGTTCCAACTCAATTTTATCTTTTTGGTGCGATGGCAGTTATTTATTCTGCGACAGTTTTTATTGATCAGCCACAAAATAATATGGGAATTCTTATATTTTTGACAGGATTTTTAATTCTTGCTTTAACAGGTTTTTTCTCAAAAAAAGGTAAAATAAAAACAATTTCTTTTGCAATCCTTTTTATTTTGCTGAATTTATCAGAGATTCGGTTTGGAACGCATATTTTTATTGTTTCGGTATTTTCAAAAATACTTTTCTTTTTTACAGTTATGTTGATTTTATTAATTTCTTTTCATCTTAGTTTAGGAAAACTGATTTTTACTTCTGATAAAGTTTTAGATTTATCTGCATTTCCTGATTTAACAATACGTGATATTGAATGGATTAAATTAATTTTAAGAGAAACAAAATATGAAACAATTGCAAGAAAATATAATCTTTCGGAAGGAACTGTAAAAAATAATTTTGCACGGATTTTTAAGATTTTAAATGTAGGCGATAGAATTCATTTTATGGCAGTTTATGGCGGATGCAAAGTTCTAAACGGAGATTCAAATCAAACAAAAGTATTAACTTTTTTGAAAGATGTTTTTTGGACAGATTGAAAAATTTATTGTTATTCAAAAAAGGTTTGTTTTATGCAAAAACGAAACTTGAAAAAGAATAGACTACAAATTTATTCTTCAGAATAATCGCTGTCGAAGTTCTGTGCTACATAGAAGAATAGGCTACGCAAAGCCGTACGAATCTAGCGGAAAGCTTTTAGTATTATTCGGCAGAAATATGCTGGTTTGTCTGTATTTTGAATATCGCAATGTGATTTTACAACGAGAGGAGATAAGTTATAAAAATTAGGAATTGCGATTTTAATGTTTTTTTGTGATGAAAACACTATTTCAAGATAAGCAAAAAAAATTAATAACTCAGTTCGATAAGTTCTATTATTAAATCTTTATTAGGAATATCTTGTTTTTGCCAACGAGTTGTTAAATAAGCTTCAAATGAATTTTTATTCATATATGAGGCAAAAAGATGTTTGTGAGTTTCGCGATGTATATTATCGGTATTGGCTAATAAATCAAATATAGGTTTAAAAATATTTCTGAAGCGTGTATTAATACTTTCAAAATATATACATTCTGATTTTGGTCGAGTTCTGATTTGATAGCAATTTCCATTCTCAATATCATCTATTTCTGTAGTAAACCACGTGTTTTCAGTTGGAATATTAAAATTAATTTGAGACACATTTTCGCTATATAATTGGCGTACTTTTTTATCACATTTTAAATAGTAAGCAAGTTCATCTATCACTTCCATTTTTGATAAAACAATCGGATTTTTTGAACGTTCATTATATTTTATTTCAACACTCAGATTATCAATAAAATCTTTCATTTAGGCAAACAAGATGGAAAATTCAGTGTTGTATTTGTCTTGCCTATAATTTTTGAAAGAAACGTGCAAGATTTTAGAATTATTATCATAACGTTTGAGATGGAAAAATATTTCGGCTTCTTATAAATTTTTTTCCAAAAAATATCAAAATCTTGGTATAATCAAATTACTGTAGAAAAAGAATAGCGAGAATAAAAAATGGGACAGATGATACAACCTGATAGACAAACTGTACAGCAGTGTTTAAAAGATAAAACTTATTATGTTGATTTTTATCAGAGAGAATATGTATGGACAAAAAAAACTGTAGAAATTCTTTTGGATGATATTTTTGATGTTTTTGAACAATCCTATGTCCGAATAAAAAATGCGGAACTTACTACAGATTGTATGGAAAAGAATTTTGCATGGTACTATTTAAATGTTTTCATCACAAATAAAATTGATAATAAATCATACATTGTTGATGGACAGCAGAGATTATCAACTTTAACTCTAATTTGTACCAAGTTATACAATTTGACCTCAGATCAGGATGAGAAAGATTTATTAATCCCATGTATTTGCGGTAAAGATTGGAAAAAGAATGTTTATAGAATAGATAACGATAAAAGAAAACGTGCGATGGATGCAATTTTTAAGAATGTAGAATTTGAAATGCCATATCAAAATCAGACAGAACAGACAATTATTGAAAGATATAAGGATATTTCAGATTACATAGATAAACGTAGTATGGATGCAAAGAAACTATCAGCATTTATTTATTACTTCTTATATAAACTTGTTCTAGTTGAATTGAGCATTGATAATCAAGATGATACAGCCATGGTTTTTGAAGTAATCAATGATAGAGGTGAAGCTCTTAAACCATTTGAAATTTTGAAAGGTAAATTAATTGGTGCATTAAATAAAAACGATACGGATTCATTTTCAGATAAGTGGGATGAATCAATGCTGACAGTAAATGGACAAGAAGACAACTTTTTTATTACATATCTAAAATCAAGGTTTATTTTTTCACGCAATTCTGAAAAAGAAAAAAAAATTAATAATGAATATCATCGTTACATATTTGAGCAAAATGATGAAGCTGATGCTCTTTGTTTTAGAAAAATAGATACAAATAGAATAGATTCTATAAAAACTTTTGTTGGAAATGATGTTGTATATTATTCAGGATTATTTGCAAAAATCTTAAAAAATGAAAATGATTATCTAAGGTACAGTAATAATATACTTAAATTAGATGGTCAATATCAATTGATCCTTGCAGCGTGTTCAATCAACGACACGGAAGAAGAAACTAAAATTGAACTTGTTTCAAAAGAATATGAACGGCTTTATATGCTTTTGAGAATGAACAAAGTTTATGAAAGCAATGATTTTCATGGTATTTCTTACAGTTTAAATGAAAAACTTAAGGATTTGCCTGTCTCAGAATATAGAATGACATTTGATAATATTATAAAAAATGAAATTGCAACTAAAACCAATGTAAATATTAGTTCGGTTAATTCTGTATTGGATTACAGCAAATTTTCCCAACTTTCTTATACTTCAGAAACATGGTTTTATTATTTGCTTGCAAGAGTTGAGAATTACATCTGTAAAGAGATTAAAATCAAACCAGAGAATGATGTTGCCTACATTTCTACAAAACATTCAAATAGGTACGGTTATCATATTGAGCATATCTTTTCTGACAATGATGAGAATAGAACCTACTTCAATGATGAAGAAGATTTTTGGAACAGAAGAAATAATATTGGTGCTTTGTTGCTTTTAAAGGGCAGAAATAATATTAGTTCAGGCAACGAATCTTATTCTAAAAAATTGGAAACATATTCTAATGGTCCTATATGGGGAAAAACGCTGTGCAAAAATTTTTATCATGCGAATCCTGATTTTATTGAATTTAATAATAAGTTAAAAAATACTCATAATGTTGAATTTACTCCTTATGATGTTTTTAATATTCAATCAATGGAAAATCGCTGCAAGCTTTTGTATGAAATTGTGAAGATTATTTGGGAGGTATAAGTAAGGAAAACAACAAAAAATATGCTATAAATAGGAAGTATTGTTTCAAAAGAGGGGCATCTTAATGGCGGTAAAAAAATCACAACTCTACAGTTCACTTTGGGCAAGCTGCGACAAGCTTCGCGGCGGCATGGATGCCTCTCAATATAAAGACTACATTCTTACACTTCTTTTTGTGAAGTACGTTTCAGATAAATACAAGGACGACCCTTACGGCGCAATCGCAATTCCACAGGGAGCCAGCTTTGAAGATCTTGTCGCTCTCAAAGGAAACAAAAACATCGGCGAGGAAATAGACAAGCTCATCGCAAGGCTTGCGGAGGCGAATAACCTTACTGGAATCATAAACAACGCGCATTTTAACGATGAGTCAAAAATCGGAAAAGGTGATGAAATGGTTGATAAGCTCACAGGGCTTATTGCTATTTTCCAGAAGCCGGAGCTTGATTTTAAAAACAACAAAGCGGAAGATGACGACCTTATTGGCGATGCTTATGAATATCTTATGCGGAACTTTGCAACTGCCAGCGGAAAAAGCAAGGGGCAGTTTTACACGCCAGCCGAAGTAAGCCGCATTCTTGCCAAGGTGATTGATATTGCAGACTGCACAGACAAAAACGCCACGATATACGACCCGGCCTGCGGCTCAGGCTCTCTTTTGATTCGGGCTGCAAACGAGGCACCGTTTCCGCTTGCGATTTACGGGCAGGAAAAAGACATTTCCACCGCAGGCCTTGCAAAAATGAATGTTGTCCTTCATAACATTCCGGTAGGTGAAATTCATTCGGACAACACATTTTCTGACCCGTGGTACAAAGATGATAATGATGACACAAAGCTCCGCAAGTTTGATTACATCGTCGCAAATCCGCCGTTCAGCATGAAAAATTGGATGGACGGCCTGAAAGCATACGGCCGCTTTGATGATTATGACGAGCTTCCGCCGGAGAAAAACGGCGACTACGCATGGCTTCTGCACATCATAAAATCAATGAAAAGCAGCACCGGCAAGGCGGCTGTAATTCTTCCGCACGGAGTTCTGTTCCGCGGAAATGCAGAAGAGTCAATCCGCAAAAATATTATCGACCGCCATCTTATAAAAGGAATAATCGGGCTTCCTGCAAACCTTTTTTATGGAACTGGAATTCCGGTCTGCATTATCGTGCTTGACAAGGAAAACACTGAGAGCCGTTCCGGCATTTTTATGATTGACGCAAGCCGCGGCTTTATAAAAGACGGAGACAAGAACCGCCTCCGCGAGCAGGACATCTACAAAATCGTAACAGTCTTTAATTCAATGGCGGAAGTTCCAGGCTTCAGCCGTTTTGTTCCGCTTAAAGAGATAATAGAAAAGAACTCATACAACCTGAATATTCCGCGCTACATCGATTCAAGCGAAAAAGAGGATTTGCAGAGCTTCGAGGCGCATCTTTACGGCGGAATTCCGCAGGAAGATATCGACAACATTCCAAATTTTTGGAATGTGTTCCCGAATCTTAAAAAGCAGATTTTTGAAGAATATGCCGGGCGCAAAGGTTTCTACAAGCTTCTTGTCAATAAAGATGATATTCACAAGACAATCTGCAAAAATGCTGAATTTCTTGAATACAACAAAAAAGTTGGCAAGGCTTTTGAAGAATGGAAGTCTTTTGCAAATCCGGTTCTTACAGAGCTAAAGCCGGCAGATTCAAACAAGCAGATTATTCTCCAGCTTTCCCAGGAAATCATTTCAAAGTTTTCAAAGCTTGGGCTGCTCGATAAATACGATGTGTATCAGGTTCTGCTTGCCTACTGGAACGAAACAATGAACGATGATGTCCTTCTGATTATTCAGGATGAAAGCGGCTACAATCTTGCAAGAATCACGGACGATATAAAGGAAGAGCCAAAGGAAAGCAAAAAGTCAAAGAAAAACGGCGCAAAAGAGAAGAAGCCAAAAGAACCAAAGATGATTGGCTGGGAAGGCCGCCTTGTTCCAAAACAAGTTGTCCTTGATGCATTTTTTTGCAGACGAACAAAAAGAGATTCAAAATGCAGAAGAAACTTTGAGCCGGGTTGAAAGCGAGCTGGAGGAATTTATCGAGGAAAATTGCACCGATGGCACAGAAGAAGATGAACTTTCTCAGTCGCCGGAAATTCTAAAGAAAGTTAAGTCTTACGAAAATTCCATCAAAGTGCAAAAGAAAAAAGTTGCGGACCTCAAAAAATCTTTGGATGAAAACTGCCGAAAGTGCTACGGCACATTCACCGATGAAGAAATAAAAGACCTTCTCGTAAACCGTAAATGGTACAAGACAATAGAAGACGGAATCCAGAATCTGTATATCACCGTTGCAAACCGTCTTGCAAAACGCATTTGCGAACTCTGCGCACGCTACGAAAACACACTGCCGGACCTGACAGCAAGACTTGCCGAAGAAGAAAAGCAGGTTGTCGCCCATCTTGAAGCGATGGGATTTAAGCTGTAGGGGAAAACACAAAAATGAAGCAGTTTTGAGATCAAAAATTTTAACTTCAAGCGGTAGAAACAAACAGGGGGATAAAGAATGGCATATGAAATAACAGTTTTTGATAAAGAATACTCAACTTGGGTTCAGGAATTAAAGAACCGTTATTTACAGCAACGGTTAAAGGCTCATTCTGCAGTTATAAATTACTGCCTTGAATTTTATTGGTCGCTTGGAAAAGATATCGTCTCTAAACAAAGCGAAAACAGATATGGCAGTGGTTTTTATAATAGATTGAGCAACGACTTAAAAAATGAACTGCCAGGAGTAAAAGGCTTGGCTCCCACAAACCTAAAATATATGAAGTATTATTATGAGTTTTTCAAGGGTGAAACAGAGAATCGTCCACAGCTTGCGGACGATTTGAGGAGTATTCCGTGGGGCACATACGATATATTATTGATTATTGTAAAGGAAATTCTAAACAGTGCGGTTCCAATAGGAATTTCGGAATATGAGCTTTCAAAACCCTATCCAACTGATTTCAAAAGCAGTATGCCTACAATAGAAGAAATAGAAGAATCCCTCAAAGATAAGGAATAGCATATGAAGCAGACAGAAACAACTTCCAAGAAGCAAGGTTATGCAAATTATAAACGAAAGAAACTTCTTGCAATTCTTAGACCTGTTCTTGGTAAACTTGTGAATATAAGCACTGGAATTGAAGCAAATCTTTCTAAACATTCCATTGATAAAATGACCAGTGCAAAGGCTCTGGAAAAATCAAAACAGAATGGATTTTCTCTTGCAGAACATTTTGAACTTGCAGAAAAAATAAAACCTCTCTATGAAACCGCAATTCTTGTTGCTTCTCATGATAATTTGAAAAATCCAGACGACCCGAATGTTGTTTCAATTAAAAGATTTGTTTCTGCGGCAATTCTTCAAAGCGGCAAAAAAGCTGACGTTCTGATTACAGTAAAAGAAAGCATCGCAAACGGACATAGAATATATTCAATAGAACTGGATGAAATAAACAAAGCCTCGGAAAGATTCCAAGGCTTGAGTGATGCGGCTGAAAAAACAGCGGACAGGGCAACTAAGACACCTCACATCGATATTTCAAATATATCACAAAATGCCAAAAAGTCAAGCGAGGCAGAAAAATGAAGCAGGCAGAAGTTAAAAAAAAGACTGCCACGGTCCCTGGCACTGCAAAGCAGGAGAAAGGATAACGTGGCTTACGAACTAAATATATGATAGAATAGTTGAAAAGTCAAGGCGGATTTATGGATATTAAAACCTATGAAAGTCTAAAAAAATCAATCTCGGAAGAAAGGCTTGCTGTTTATAAAGCTGATGGTGCTGATGAAGAAACTGCAATTGCTCGCTATATTTACAACATTGAACTGTGCAAGGCTTTTTATCCGCTTATTAATATTTTTGAAGTGACTCTTAGAAACTACATGGACAATGCATTGGTTGATTTTTTTAATAATGCAGAGTGGAACAATGTTATCCCGCTTTTAAATACAGAATTATCAATGATTTCTGATGCAAATTTGAAGATAAAGCACAACGGTAAAAAATATTCTCATGGAAGGCTTGTCGCTGAATTGACGCTTGGATTCTGGGTGGCACTTATGGGGCGAAAATACAATAATCAAAGTTTTCAATATGCGATAATAAAAAAATGTCTGCACAAGTGTCCTGCGAATCAAAAGAATTCTTCAGCCGTTCAAAAGAATCTTGCTGAAATCCGCTATTTGCGGAACAAAATTGCCCATCACGAACGCATTGCCCATTGGAAAGACCTTGAGCAGAAACATGATTTACTGATGAATTTTATTTTCTGGCTAAATCCTGACATGCACACAATCGCAAGCAAGGAAGATACTTTTGGTGATGTTTTCAAACAAGAAAACCAGCCCTTTTTGCTCTTTGTAGAAAATGAATTATGAAGAATTACGCAGTTCCTATGAAAATTGAAAGGTAAAAACGAAGAATGAAGCAAACAGAAGTTGGATTGATTCCTGATGATTGGGAAGTGAAAAAACTAGGAGATTTATGTAAGAATGTCTCATCTGGGAAAAACACTGATCGCAACAATAATGGAAAATATATTGTTTATGGCTCAACAGGTATTATTGGGTACTGAAATAATTTTACTTATGATGGTGAATCTCTATTAATAGCACGAGTTGGGGCAAATGCAGGTTTAATAAACAAAGTAGACGGAAAATATGATGTTTCAGATAATACTCTCGTTATTGAAGAATTAAAAATAAATATAGATTTCTTATTTGAATATTTAAAATTCTATAATCTTAATCAATTGATTTTTGGTTCTGGTCAGCCATTAATTACAGGAGGTCAAGTAAAACAATTAAACATTCCCATTCCTCCGTTTGCCGAGCAGCACCGAATCGCAAAAGCCCTTTCTGATGTGGATGCCGTCATAAGCACCACAGAAAAGTTCATGCAAAAGAAAAAGAACATCAAGCAAGGCGCAATGCAAAATCTCCTCACCGGCAAAAAACGCCTGCCCGGCTTTGCCGCCGCCAGCAAGCTCAAGCAAACCGAGCTCGGCGAGATTCCAGAAGACTGGGAAGTGAAAAAAATAAAAGATTTCGCAAAAGTTCAAGCTGGTGGAACACCATCGACATTATGTGAAGAATATTGGAATGGCTCTATTCTCTGGATGAATTCCGGTGAATTAAATCTAAAACGAGTTTACAATGTTGAAGGAAGAATAACAGAACTTGGATTAAATAATTCAAGTACACATCTTATTCCAAAAGAATGTGTTTTAATTGGTCTTGCAGGACAAGGAAAAACAAGAGGTACTGCTGCAATTAATTATGTTGAATTGTGTACAAATCAATCTATCGCAGCGATTTTTCCATCAGCTGAGCATGATTCTGAATTTTTATATCAAAATATGGATAATCGGTATTATGAATTACGCGAACTATCTGATGCTGGAGGTGGACGAGGCGGGCTTAATCTGAAAATTATTAATAGTCTTGAAATCGCTTTGCCATCAAAATCCGAGCAAACCGCAATCGCCAACGTTCTTTCCAGCATGGACAAAGAAATAGAAACCTTGAACACAAAGCTAGAAAAATACCGCAACCTCAAAACCGCCATGATGCAGCAGCTGCTCACCGGGAAGATTAGGTTGAGGAAGGGGGAGTTTTTTTCAGATAAACGTTTGTGTTAAGGCTTAGCAAATTGTAAAGAATAAGCTTATCTGCTATATTATTTGTCACTATTTTCGCAACTTTTGACTAAAAATTCACATAGTTGTAACCGAAATAGAAATTATATGCTATAATATATATAGATAGGAGATACCTCTATGAGTATGAATGAGGTTATTGCTATGAACATAAGCAATCTTCTCAAGGCTTCAAAGAAAAAGCAGCAAGATTTGGCGGATGCGCTCCATATGCCAAAACAGACTATAAGCAAAATGATTAATGGGGCTAGAATGATATCTGCTCTAGAACTGAGCCAGATTGCTAATTATTTTCATGTTTCAATGGATTCTCTTGTGCAGGAAAAAGCACCGGTTGTTTATTCTCCAATTAAAGTGTTTATGGGCGAAGTAAAATCTGCCGGCGGCAAGGCTGCAATTGAAACAGCAGAAAGGCTGATGGACTTGTATTCATTCCATCACAAATTCCAGACAAAAGAATACATAAATAAATGCAACCAGGTATGGAGTGATGAATAAACTTATTGAAAACTGTTTGTTCTTAAAAGACAAAGACCGCTTTAATATCCTTAGAACTAAAGCTTCTGATTTTCGCAATGCTTATATTGGAGAAACCATAGTTCGTGACAGTATTTTTGATGTGATTCAGAACTATGTAAAATCTAAAGGTTATGAAATTAAGCTTTTAAAGTTTCCGATTGATGACACAGAACTTTGGGCTTTTACTTGCCTTAAAGATGGAATCATTTTTGTTACACTCAATACCGCACTTCCTTTTAATAATCATATTTTTGCGGCTGCACATGAACTTTATCATATTTATAAATACATAGAAGATTCTCAGGAAGAATACATCGAAAGAGGTTCAATTCTTACTAGAAAAGATTTTGATGAAGAAGAAGTTTCTGAAGAAGACAGAGAAGCTAACGCTTTTGCAGCTTTGATTCTAGCTCCAAGAGAGCAGATAGAAAAGCAGATTAAAATTACAGGCCGCGAGTTTACTGATTCAGATTTGAATGATTTGATTCATTTTATGGACTATTTTGCCATGCCTTATAAAGCTATGGTCTTAAAGCTTTTTGAATGCGGCCGCTACAATGAAGAACAGGCAGATATTCTTCTTGAATCTGAAAGCCGTAAAACTATGGAAGAAGCATATATTCATGATTGTGGTACAAGATGGCTTGAGCCAACTTTTGAGAATAATCTGGCTTCTTTCAAAGCGCTGGTAGAATTGAATCGGGATTCAAATAATATAACTGAGTCTCGTGCAAAAGATGATTTGGCATTTCTTACAAGTTTGGAAGAAAAATTTAAGAAACAGGTGTAAGGAATGGCAAAGAAAGCTGCTGTTTTAGATACAGACTTTACAATTAAGACCGCCTCAACCAAAAACTTAAAAAATGTATCCCTGGCCGACATAGTATTGAAGCTTCCATATATTTTCTACTGCCATGAGCAGAATAAAAAAGAGCTTACGGATCATGATAAAGTTGCAACGAACTGGCTGGAGAATAACATTGCAGCTAAAATTATATCTTGTATCTCAGATTTACAGATTGTACAAATAATTAAAGACTCTTATAAAGTTTCTCAAAACGCCGCTGTAAAGTTTTATTCTGATTGGCTTAAGCAGGCTTGTGATGTATTTACAGCTGCTTTTTATGAAACATATTATGTTGAATTGGAATCTCTAAAAACTAAATCGGAAATTATAACTGATGAAGAATTTATGCTTGCAGTTCAAACGGGTGATTCCAGAATAGGACATGACAATAATCTTGGCGAAATAAAAGATACTATCCTTGCAATGACATTAACTCAATGCATGCAAATGGAATGTATCAATTTTTGTTCTGATGATAAAAAAGCAAGGCGAAGTCTTTTGAGTTTTTCTGTAAATGAATCATTCCCAATTAAGAGTATTAGTTATCTTGGCTTTTATTGGGTCGCAAAGCAAAAGAATCTGCTTACAAAAGAAAGTGAAGAAGATTTTCTTTGTGGCTGGAAGAAAATTTGTAAATCTTCAGAAACGAATGTTACAATAAAAGAACATATACATCGCAAACAGCCAGATTATCCAAAACGTAATATTGATGTCTTGTTTGCTGCTATTTGGAATGATGAAGTTGTTATGTTGGAAGATGGTTATCTGGTTTACAAAACAGAATTATCTGAATAACAAATGCAGGAGACAGGCAAATGACAAAATCATCTTATTCGGAGCGCGAAACTCAGAACCGCATTGTTCAGTTTTTCCAGAAAGAGCTTGGCTACACATATCTTGGAAACCTCGAAGATTCTGAAAATTATAATATCCGCTGGGGTGACTGGAAAAGATTTTTATATGATTCTGGCTATTCTTTCGATTTTGTTGATGCAATTGAGACGAAGTTCGGACAGATTGTTTCTGATTTTTCTCAATCCTCATATCACACGAATAAAGAAGTTTACCGTATTTTAAAATATGGTCTTAAGCTTGCAGAATATCCGGGAGAAGCACCAAAAACAGTTTACTTTATAAACTGGGAAGAGCCGGAGAAAAATGATTTTTATATTGTGGAAGAAGTCACTGTAAATGATAACGTTGAAAAACGGCCGGACATTGTTTTATATATCAATGGAATTGCAGTTGCCGTTCTTGAGTTAAAGAAAAGCACGGTCAGCGTGGCAGATGGAATCCGCCAGAATGTTACAAACCAGAGAGACCAGTTTATCTAGCGGTTCTTCTCTACAGTCCAGATTTGCGCCGCTGCGAATGACAGCGAGGGCTTGCGCTACGGAACAAGCGGAACTACAGAAAAATATTATCTTGAATGGAAGGAAGATAATTTTCAAGACCAGCTTCAGGATAAAGATGAGCTGGACAAATTCATTGAAGATAAATGCAGTCATCAGTTAAATCTTTTGGAAAAGCAATGTTACAGAATTTTCCAGAAAGAACGGCTTTTGGATATTATTCATAATTTCATTATTTATGATTCCGGCATCAAGAAAATCTGCCGTTACAACCAGTTTTATGCAGTCAAACGCTGCCAGAAAAGACTTGCCAGAAATCAGGGCGGAATTGTCTGGCATACACAAGGCTCAGGTAAATCTCTCACAATGGTATGGCTTGCAAAATGGATTCTGGAAAATATTGCAGCCTCCAGAGTTCTTGTCATTACAGACCGCGAGGAGCTTGATGACCAGATAGAAAAGATTTTTACCGGTGTCGATTTGCAGATTGAGCGCTCAAAAAGCAGCGATGACCTTTTGATGCTCTTGAACAGTTACGAAAACAGGCTTATGTGTTCTCTTATTCACAAGTTCGGCAGGAGAACCGGCGAAGTAAGCGACCTTGACTATGAAAAATATGTCGAGGAGCTCAAAAAGACTATTCCGGCAAGTTTTAGTGTTAAAGATAAAGTGTTTGTTTTTGTAGATGAATGTCACCGTACAAATTCCGGCAAGCTTCATCTTGCAATGAAATCAATTATGCCTGATTCTGTTTTCGTTGGTTTTACAGGAACTCCGCTTTTAAAAGTTGACAAGGAACAGAAAACAACAGCAGCTCTGTTTGGCGGTTTTATCCACACATATAAATTCGACCAGGCGGTCCGCGATGGCGTTGTCCTTGATTTGCGTTACGAAGCCCGCAATGTTCCCCAGGAAGTAAGCAGCAAGGATAAAATCGACGCATGGTTTGAAGCCAAAACAAAAGGGCTTACGCCAAAAGCCGCTGCCGCCTTAAAACAGAAATGGGCTACACTGC
>SAMEA104315438__coassemble_634_pt1 | contig 34314 bp, 28 predicted proteins | sample SAMEA104315438__metabat2_high_PE_006 | metagenome-assembled genome bin SAMEA104315438 (sample SAMEA104315438) | gut metagenome | biome: Monkey gut; feature: monkey-associated habitat; material: faeces | place: China | collected 2013 | reverse complement strand
GAAAATCATTATAAATCACTTTATCTTTTAGGTTCTCATAACAAAACACTTTTTAAGGCAGAAAAAAATCTTCACGACACATTTCCAAACATCAAAATAGTGGGACGATGTGTTGGATATTATCCTAAAAATATGGAAGATAACATTGTAGAAGCAATTTTTAAAGCACAACCGACTTTAGTTTTAATAAGTGATGGAATAAAAGAAAAAAATTGTTGGGCTTACCGCAGGCGAAATAGATTTTCTTCAAGTATTTTTATTTATTATAAAGATGCATTTGGAATTTTTTCAGAAAGAATTAAAAGAATAAACGAAAAAACTTTTGATAAAGGGCACGAAATTTTTGTTGATATTCTTCACAATCCTTTTAAAATTTTTTTGATTTTTCCTTTTTTATGTTTTATAATTACTTCAGTTTGGTACAAATTATTTAAAAAAAGTTAAATTAGGAGCTTATCAATTAGTGTTGATGCAGAGTTTTTCGCGAATTACTCTGTTTTCTAAGCACCAAGATGTTGTTTACTTTTGTAAGGAAACAGTTGGTAAAAAATACCCGATTATAATTGAAGCAGTCCCATCTTTCGTAAATTTAGCTACATCATCTCTTATAATAATTGATTCTGAATTTTTTGCAGAACATGAGTTTTTCTTTTCCAGGTTACAAAAGAATATCCTTTCAAAAATAATCTTTCTTTTGCTTTCGCCAACAAAAAAAATCACTTTTAATTTTATTGAAAAAAAGTTTTCGTATATTTTTGCTTTCCCTCAAGAGCCACAATATTTTTTTAATTTTATAGAAAATATTTTATCAAAAGAAAAAAATTACAATTCATCAATTTACGAAATTCAAAAATTTTTAAATAGTGATTCTGCAAATATTTTTGGATATTTTGGCGGTTCTTCTAGAATTATGCAAAATCTTCGTTCACAAATAAGACAAGCGGCAAACACAAATTATACAGTTTTACTTTTAGGAGAAACTGGTTCCGGAAAAACTAGTGCCGCAAGAACAATTCATAAACTTTCAAACAGAAATTCATTTTCAATGCATTCCATAAATATCGCAACAATTGTAACTTCTTTAGCAGAAAGCATTTTATTTGGAACGCAAAAAGGAAGTTTTACAGATGCAGAAAATTCAGAAGGACTTTTTAAGGTTGCAGATAAAAGCACTTTATTTTTAGATGAAATTGGAACTATGAATTTAAATCTTCAGGCAAAATTATTAACAGTTTTAGATGATGGTTTTATAAATAGAGTTGGAAGCAGTAAACGTGAAAAAGTTGATATTAGATTAGTTTGTTCTACAAATTCAAATATCAAACTTTTGATGAATAATCAAAAATTTCGTCCAGATTTGTATTATCGCATTTCAGATTTAATCATTTCTGTTCCGCCATTAAGAAATCATAAAGAAGATATTCGGGAATTGTGTTTAGATTTTACAAAAAATACATCCATTTCTTTTTCGGAGGAAGCATTTAGAAAACTAGAAAATTATGATTGGCCTGGCAATATTCGAGATTTACATCAATGCTTAAAAAGAGCACTTTCAAGATGTTCAAATAAAATAATCACTCCAGATTTAATTGATTTTGGAATTTTTAACGAACAATGCTTTCTATAATTTCTAAAATCGTTTTTCCAAATTGTTCTGCTTTTGCACTTCCAATTCCATAAATATTTTTTAATTCTTGTTTTGAAGAAGGCTTTTTTGCAGCTAAATCTAATAAAGTTTTATCACCAAAAATAATATATGGTGGAACATTTAAATCTTCTGATTTTCGTTTTCTCCAATTCTTTAATTTTACTATTATAATTTTTGCTTTTTCATCATCATAAGATGGTCTTTCTGCAAGAATTTTTGAACCATCTGATTTTTTATGTAAAACAAAACTAGGATTTTTCTTGCTTTCTGTTTTTGGAAACATCATTGAAACTTGTTTTGTATTTTTTGAAAAAACAATTGGTAAAAAGACTTTTTCTCTCGTTGCAAGAATTTCTCTTCCTAAATCTGTAATTTCCAAAATATTATATTCTCTACTCTTTTTTAGATAATTTTCCAAAATTAACATTTCCACCAATTGTAACCAATCATTTTTAGAAATTTCTGTTCCAATTCCCCAAGTTGAAATCATATTATGACCATTTTCAAGAATTCTTTTTCCACGAGAACCAAGTAGAACATCAATAATATACATTGTGCCAAAACGTTCTTTTGTTCTAATAATGCAACATAATAATTTTTGAACTTGAATTGTAACATCAGTTAAATTATTTTTTTTGTTATCGCAAATATCACAACAAAATTGATTTTTATCATTTTGGGAAGGATTAAAATTTTCTCCAAAATATGAAAGTAAAACTTTTCGACGACAAATTCTTGAAGATGCATATTTTATCATTTGTTGCAAAAGCATTTCAGATTTTTCTGGCTCAGCAGAATCTTCAAAAAAATATCTAATTTTGTAAATATCACTGCTAGAGTATAAAAGCAAAGCCGAAGATGGCAATCCATCACGCCCCGCACGTCCAATTTCTTGATAATATTCTTCCAAAGATTTTGGTAAATCATAATTAATGACAAATCTAACATTTGGTTTATCAATTCCCATTCCAAACGCAATAGTTGCAATTATGATTTGAACTTTATCTTTTAAGAAAAGTTCTTGATTTTTTGAACGAACAGAATCTTCAAGCCCCGCATGATAATTCAATGTGGAAAATCCTAATTTATTTAAAGAATCTGAAAGTTCATCAACTTGTTTTCTTGAATAACAATAAATAATTCCACTTTCATTCTCATGTTTTTTTAAATATTCCACAACTTGTTCAAAAGCATTCGTTTTAGGCTGAACTTCAAGATAAATATTACTTCTGTTAAAACTTGAAATAAAAACAGACGGATTTTTCATTTTTAGATTTTGTATAATATCTTGCTGAACTTGTTTTGTTGCGGTCGCAGTTAAAGCAATCATAACTGCATTAGGAAAATATTTTCTTATTGAATTTATCTCTAAATAATCTGGTCGAAAATCGTGTCCCCATTGTGAAACACAATGAGCTTCATCAACGGTGATGCAATTTACATTAAGCGAACTGTCCTCAAAAATTTCTCTTACACGCGAAGTTGATAATCCTTCTGGAGAAACATAAACTATTTTTGCAAGACCATTTTGTATATCAGAAACAGTTTCTCTGTAAGATTCCCAATCTAAAGAACTATTTAGGAAAACTGAATGAATTCCTGCCGATTCCAAAATTGCAACTTGATTTTGCATGAGCGAAATTAAAGGAGAAACAACAATAGTAATTCCTTCAAAAATCAGAGCAGGAATCTGATAGCAGATTGATTTTCCACCACCAGTTGGCATAATTGCAAGGGTATCATGCTTTTTTAAAATTTGACAAATTATTTCTTTTTGATAAGGTCTAAAATTATCATATCCAAAAACCGTTTTTAAAACTAATTCAGGTTTTGAATTAACAAATGCGTTTGATTTTATTCTCACATAATTATTATAACAAGCCTTACCCACTTGAAAAACCCCATTTTTTTTGATATATTAAAAAAAGTTAGCCGGAGTGGTGGAATGGTAGACACGAAAGACTCAAAATCTTTTGTCGCAAGGCGTAAGAGTTCAAGTCTCTTCTCCGGTATTTAAGACTTCCTTTTTTTTAGGAAGTCTTTTTTTTGCTTTTATCTTTTTACTTTTTTGAACTCTTGTGCGTAACGCTTCGATTCCATCTCGCGTGCCTTTTTTCTATACATTTATCCATCATTTTCTGGAATCATATTTGAGCAGACTTTTCTGAAATCTATAGCTTCTTTCATATTTTTTGATGATATATTTTCATTACCTTCTAAATCTGCAATTGTTCTAGAAACTTTCACACACGAAGAAACCGCCCTCGACGAAAAACCATATCGTAAAATTGCTTTATCTAATATTTTTTTACAATCAGAATCTAACTTACAAAACGAAAGAACATCTCTTGGTGTTAGTTTTGCATTTTTTACACCTTGCCGTTTTCTCTGGATAGAAACCGCTTTTGCAATATCTTTACGAATTTCTGTAGTTGTAGAAAATTTTTCTCTCTTATTTTCTTCAGAATTATTATCAACAAAAAGTCTTAAATCTATTCTATCAAGCAATGGTGCAGAAAATTTTTTCCAATATTGTTCAATAGATTTTGCACTGCATAAACAAATTTTCGTTTTTGAACCATAATTTCCACAAGGACAAGGATTTACTGCCATTATAAGTTGAAAATTTGCTGGATAAGTTGTTGTTCGTCCTGCCCTGCTCAAAGTAATTTGCCCATTCTCCAAGGGAACTCTTAACATTTGCAAAACTGATGTTCTAAATTCAGCCGCTTCATCTAAAAATAAAACTCCATTATGAGCCAAAGAAATTTCACCTGGACGACAATTTATTCCTCCTCCACAAAGTCCTTCTATTGTTGCAGTTTGATGAGGCATTCTAAAAGGCGGAATACGTATAATTGGTTCTGAGTGTTTTATTAATCCTGCTAAAGACCAAATTCTTGTAACTGATTGAGATTCTTCCATTGTTAAAAAAGGATTTAAAGCTGGAAATTTTTGAATTGCCATAGTTTTTCCGCATCCAGGTGAACCTACAGCAAGAAAATTATGTCCACCAGCAGCACAAATTTGTAATGCTCTAATCAATTTTTCTTGACCTTTTACATCGGCAAATTCATACTCTGGAGAAATTTCACTAAAATGGACTCCATCTATTTCGACAGAGACCGGAGGCAAATAATCGATTTTTCCATCTTCCGCAATTGATTTTGCTTCAAAAAAAGAATTGTCTTTCAACGCTCTGTATGCATTATCCAAAGTATCAGCACCAAAAACTTTAACACCAACTACTTCTCGTGCTTCATCTGCATTTTGTAAAGGCACAATACATTGCATAATTCCACAAGATACCGCTGTAGAAACAGCAGCATGAACTCCTTTCACTGGACGAATATTCCCAGAAAGTTCTAACTCACCCATAATCAAAATCGGTTCAGAAATAAAATCCGTATCTCCATTAGAAGTTCCATTAGCAACTAAAACTCCTAACGCAATAGGCAAATCAAATCCGGCACCTTCTTTTTTCAAATCAGCGGGAGAAAGACTTATCAAAACTCTTTCTGGCGGAAAATCAAACCCAGAATTTCTTATTGCAGCCTGCATTCTTTCTCGGGATTCTTTCACCGCTCCATCAGCAAGACCCACAATATCAATCGCAGGAATTCCACGTCTCAAATCAACCTCAACAGAAACTAACGCACCTTCATAACCAAAAGGCGAAAAAGAAAAAATCTGCATAAAAACCTCGATAGAACACCGATTTTTAATTTCTAAATGTTCTATTATTAATATTGAAAAAGTTGTTTATTTTCGGAATTCAAAATCATAATTTTTGTAAAATTTTTGTTTTTTTTTATGTATAAATGAGCGTTTTTATGAAAAATGTGATATAGTATAAGTAACGTATCTTTTAAATTTTAATAAAGTAATTAATTGCTGTAGGAGCATTTGTGAATAAGCACGATTTTCCAAAAATCCATTTTTATGATCAGGATTTTGTAGATATTTATAATAAGACTTGGTCTTGGTTATCTCCGTATTGGATTGATTCTGAAAAAGGAGAACAAGATTCTAATGGATTTTTTATCTATCCAGAAAATGATAATTTAATTCTTAATCAGTTTGAATCTATTATGTCATCATTTTTTCTTGTTTACTCGAATAGAAATTTTGATTCTTGTAAAAATATTGATTATTTCTATAAACAACAGGAAGAAAATGGTGCAATCCGATGGAAATATGACATCAAAACCAATCAACCTGTTTTAGACAAAGGAAATCCAGAAGGCGTTGGTTTACCTCTTTTTGCTTTTGCAGAATTCAATTTGTATCATAAATCTGCAAATAAACGTCGTATAAAAGAAGTAATGCCTGCTTTACAAAAATATATGGATTGGCTTGATAAAACTTTCAAACAAGAGAATGGTCTTTACGCAGCTCCAGTTTGTGCTTCAACAATGACAAATTCTCCTCGCGAAAACGTTGTTTATCCAATTGATTTTAATGCATGCATGGCAATTAATGCTAATTATATGTCTGCACTTGGAGATATTCTTAACGATAAAGATTTAATCTTCCAATACAGAAAAATGTATTTTTCAATAAAAACTAAAATCAATAATCTTATGTGGGATGATGAATCTGGTTTTTATTATGATTTAGACAAAGATTCAAATAAAATTTTTACAAAAACAATTGCTTCCTATTGGACAATGCTGGCAGAAATTCCTAATGTTGATAAAGCAGATTGTTTAGTAAAACATCTAAATGACCCAAAATCATTCGGAACAGAACATCCATTTCCAAGTCTTTCTGCCGATGATTCTCATTTTAGCGAAAATGGTAATGGTTATAACGGAAGTGTTTTCCCTGCATTTAATTTTATGGTTATAAAAGGTCTTGAAAAATATGGACAATATGAATTCGCCAGAGAATGTGCAATCAGACACTTGTATTTCGTACTAGAAACATTAATGCCAAATGATGATAAAACTGTCGGCGATTTATATGAAGCATATCTTCCAAACAAAGAAGGAAAAGCAAATATGAAAGGCTCTTCGGAACTTGCCCGTCCAAGATATGTGCTTACAGTTGGACTTTCAACAATCGCATTAATGATAGAAAATGTTATTGGACTTGCAATTAGTTTGCCTCGTAAAACTGTTGATTGGATAATTCCAAACCTAGAAATTATGGGTATTGAAAATCTTTCCTTAAAACGAAACTTAATTACAATTTTAAGTAATAAAAGTACTCGTGGCTGGGAAATTCAAATGGAAAGTGAAAAATTGTATTATTTTACAATAAATATACTTGGACAAAAAAAGAAAACACTTCCTATTCCTAGCGGGAAATGTTCAATGCTTATAGACAAACTTTAATAAATTAAAAAGATAAAAATTAATTTTTTAGTTTTTATCTTTACTTTTATACTAAAACTATCACAAAGTTGATAAATCTATTTTGTAGGAGTTTCTATGGCATCCCCAGAATCAGTCATTGAAATCGGCTCTACTGGGGTTCGTCTTCTAGTAGCCGAAACAACTATTGAAAATAAAATTAATATTTTTGATCGCTCGGAAATGCCTTTACATTTAGGACGCGACCTTTTTACTAGTAAAACAATCAGCCAAGATACACAAAATCAGTTAGTTCAAATTTTAAAACGCTACAGAGAACAATTAATTGGTTGGGGAATAACTCCTTCACAAACTTTCTGTTTTGCAACAAATTCTTTCCGCGACGCAAAAAATTCAGACCCAGTTTTAGACAGAATTTTAGTTCAGACAGGATTTCGAGTTCACATTATTGATGGAATTGAAGAAAACAAATTAATGTATCTCGCTGTAAGTGATTGTATAAAAGATCAGCCTGTAAACGTAAAAAATGATAACACCGTAATTCTTGTCGTTGGTGGAAGTACAACAGAAATTATGATGATGTCAAACGGAAAAATGGCAGGCGTTCATTCGTTAAGATTAGGAACAATCAGAATTGAACAACATGTAAAATCTCTTATAAATTCTTATGATGATATAAGAAGATTTGTGCAAGAATCTATCAACAATACAAAAGGTTCTTTAGAAAGTGAATTAAACCTTTCTGATGTAAAACAATTTATTGCAGTTGGAAATGCGGTTACTTTAGTCGCTTTACAAAAAGGTTATCCAATTTCTACATTCCTTTGGGAAATAAATATTTCAGATTTTGAAAATTTTGTTCATGAAATTCAAAATTATTCTATTGATGAACTTGTAGCACGATTTAAAATTTCTTTTTCAGATGCAGAAACTTTGCAACTCAGCCTTTTAATTTACAATATCTTTTTGCATCTTACAAAAGCAGAAAAAATTCTCGTTCCAGAAACTGATATTCGACAAGGATTTTTATTAAGTAAATTTTCAAATCAAAATGAAGTTTTAATGAATGAATTTAATATGCAAGTTGTCGCTTCTGCAAAAAATCTGCTCAGAAAATATCATGGTGATGAAGTTCACGCAGAATGTGTAAGAATGATTGCTCTAAAAATTTATGATACTTTAAAAAATGAAATTGCTTTAGACGACCACGCAAGATTACTTTTAGAAACTGCATCTATTCTCCACGATATAGGAATGTTTATTAGAAACGATAATCATAATTTGCATAGCTGGTACATCATCAAAAATTCAGAAATTTTCGGATTAAGCAAAACTGATAATACAATCGTTTCTGAAATTGCAAAATATCATCGTGGAAATTCAATGCCACAAGATGATGAAAGTTTTTTGATGATGCCTCGTTCTTCAAGAATGACAATTTTAAAATTAACAGCCGTTTTAAGAATTGCGGATGCTTTGGATAGAGGACATATTCAACAATTTAGTGATTTTTCAATCAAAATTCTTCAAAACTGCATAGAAATTCACACTAAAAAATCAAAAAATCCTGTTTTGGAACGAATTGCATTATCAGAAAAAGCACAAATGTTTGAAGCGGTTTTTGGTTATAAAGTGATTTTGATTTAAGTCATCTAACTTTATTTTGCGAATTTTTTAAGAAACTTGATGGAGGAAATTATATGAAAAAACTTTTTTTTAATCGCGAACTTTCTTGGTTGGAATTTAATAACAGAGTTTTAAATCAAGCACTTAGGAAAGATATTCCTTTGCTAGAAAGACTTCAATTTATTTCCATTGTTTCTTCAAATTTCGATGAATTTTTTCAAGTAAGAGTTGCTTCTGTAAAACGGGCACTTTTTGAAAATCCAGATTCGACAGATCTTTCTGGACTTAATCCAAGAATGCAACTTGCAAGTATTTCTGCCAGAGCTCATCAAATTTTTCATACACAAGAAGAATGTTTACTCCACGAAATTTTACCAGAATTTGAAAAAAAAGGTTATGTTTATGTTAGAAATTCAAAATATTCACCAGAACAAAAAGAATATATCAACAATATTTTTAAGACAAATATCTATCCTTTATTAACGCCTCTCAGAACTGATTCAGAAATTTTTCCTCACATAAAAAATCTTTCTCTTTATTGCGGATTTTTATTAAAACCAATTGTAGAAATAAAAAATCAAACAGAATTAGAAGAATTTGCCGGAAAAGAAGAAAATAAAATCGCTTTTGTTGAAATTCCATCAATTTTGCCAGGAATTTATTGGATGCCTTCAACAAAATCTAAAGAAAAACAATTTACACTTATAACTGATATAATCAAAGAATGTGGAACAAAACTTTTTCCCGGACTTGATGTTAGTGAATCTCTCATTTTTAAGGTTGCAAGAGATGCCGATTTTGCCGTTAATGAAGATTCTGGAAATTTTATTCATGCAATGGAAGATGTTTTAATTCAGCGAAAATCATCTTTTCCAGTTCAAATGACTTGCGACAATAAAAGTGAAATTATTGAAAAATATCTTGTAGAAAAATTAGATTTACGAAAAGAAGATGTTTATAAAGTTGAAGAAATTGTTGAACCAAGCAAATTTTCAGATTTAAACAACGTTGAAGATGCTGACGAAATGCATTTTGAAAAATGGGAACATTTTTATCCTCATGATTTACCAGAAGATGAACCTTTTTGGGAAACTCTCAAACTTCGTGATCACATTCTCCATGTTCCTTATGAAAGTTATGAACCTGTAGTTAAGATGATTTCAGATGCTGCTGAAGATAAAAAAGTTTTAGCAATAAAAATGACTCTTTACAGAACAGGAAGAGATTCTCCAATTATAAAAGCATTGGAAAAAGCCGCTCAAAACGGAAAACAAGTTATTGTTCTTGTAGAATTAAAAGCTAGATTTGATGAAGAAAGAAATATTGCTTGGGCGAATGAATTAGAACGAGCTGGAGTAACTGTAATTTATGGTTTAGTAAATTTAAAAGTCCACGCAAAAATTCTGATGGTTATCCGCCAGGAAGATGATACAATCCGCCGTTATGTTCATCTTGCAACAGGAAATTATAATCCTAAAACTGCAAAACAATATTCTGATATTTCACTTTTTACAGCAAATAATGCAATCGCAAATGATGCGACAGTCTTTTTTAATCTTGTAACTGGTTATTCAACTTTGCAAAAAATGACTCACTTAGAAATGGCTCCTGTAACTTTAAAATCAAAACTCCTTTCTATGATTCAACGGGAAATAGAACGTTCTTCTCTAGAAAATCCTGGATTAATTATGGCAAAAATGAATTCACTTACAAACGAAGAAGTTATTTCTGCATTATACAAAGCGAGCCAAGCTGGTGTAAAAATTCTTTTAAATATAAGAGGAATTTGTATGCTTGTTCCAGGAATTCAAGGTCTTAGCGATAATATAAAAATTATTTCCATTGTAGACAGCTATCTTGAACATTCTAGAATTTTTTATTTTCAAAATGCAGGTTCACCAGAACTTTATTGTTCAAGTGCAGATTGGATGAGCAGAAACTTAAATCGCAGAATTGAACTTATGTTCCCAATTTTAGATTCAGAATGTTTTGCAGATGTAAAATCAATTTTAGAAACATATTTTAAAGACAATGTAAATGCAGAAATTTTGCAATCAAACGGAAGTTGGAAAAAAGTTGAATGTGATAAAAAAGAAATTCCTTTTAGAGCTCAAGAGGTTCTTTATAAAAAATATGAACATTTTGATATAACAAAAAAGAAAAATAATCCAAATCAGTTTGAAGTTCGCCGAAAATAACAAAAATTACTTAAATTTTACTTAATTTTAGTTAAAAAGTATTAACATTTTTAAGTAAAAAATATTATACTGTAGAAAATTTATCACTTTGGAGAAAAAAATGATACACGAAAAATATTATGAACTTCTTAAAAAACAAGAAATTTTTCTTTCTAAAAAAAATGAAATCAATGAAGATTTTTACAACGGAATTTACGAACGTTATAAAAATCCAATTTTAACACGCGATTCAATTCCTCTCACTTGGAAATATGATATTTGCAAAGAAACTAATCCTTTTTTTATGGAAAGACTTGGTGTAAATTGTGTTTTTAATGCTGGAGCAATTTATCTAAACGGAAAATATTGTCTTATTTGTCGTGTAGAAGGAAATGATCGAAAATCTTTTTTTGCCGTTGCAGAAAGTCCAAACGGAATAGACAATTTCCGTTTTTGGGATTATCCAATCCAATTGCCTGACACTTGCCCAGAAGAAACTAATGTTTACGACATGCGTGTAACTCAACATGAAGATGGTTGGATTTATGGAGTTTTTTGTTCTGAATCGAAAGATAAATCAAATCCAGATTTAGGAGCGGCAGTTGCAGCAGCAGGAATTGTAAGAACAAAAGATTTAAAAACTTGGGAACGATTACCAAATCTTGTTACAAAACATTCTCCACAGCAAAGAAATGTTTGCCTTCATCCAGAATTTGTAAATGGAAAATACGCATTTTATACTCGCCCAATGGATGATTTTATCAATACAGGAAGCGGTGGCGGAATTGGGTTTGGACTTTGCGATGATATAACAAATCCAATAATTGATGAAGAAAAAATTATATCAAAACGAATTTATCACACAATTACAGAAGCAAAAAACGGTGCAGGAGCAACTCCAATAAAAACTTCAAAAGGCTGGATACATATAAGTCATGGTGTTCGCAATACAGCCGATGGATTAAGATATGTTTTATACGTTTATGCAACAGATTTAAATTCTCCAGATAAAGTTATAGCAGAACCTAGCGGAGTTTTTTTAGTTCCATTAGGAGAAGAACGCACAGGAGATGTTTCAAACGTAGTTTTTACAAATGGCGTGATTGAACATGAAGGAAAAATTTTTATTTATTACGCTTCATCAGATACAAGAATGCATGTTGCTACAACAACTGTAGAAAAATTACTTGATTACACTTTCAACACACCAAAAGACCCTCATCGTTCTGTAGAATGTGTTTTGCAACGTTGCGAATTAATAAAAAAGAATTTAGAATTATTAAAATCTTAAATTTATTCTATCTTTACAGAGCCTTGCCGTAAAATTTTTATCTTTCCATTTTCAAGAGAAATTAAAGTTGAAGGCAAGGCATTTTTTTTGTCACCATCATCAATAATTAAATCAACATCTTTTGAAAATTCATTTTGAATTGCAGAAATTTCATCTAAAACAGGATTTCCACTTCTATTTACACTCGTACTAAAAATTGGTGATTCACATTCTTCTATTAAATTTCTAAGCCATTCATCACCAGGACAACGAAAAGCGACACTTGGAAGTTCTTCGTATTTTGGAGCATTTTGTTTTATTTTTACAATAATTGTTAATGCTCCTGGCCATTTTTTTAAAATTTCATCTGGAATTTCTTCATCAGTATATTTTTTTATATCTTCTGGCTTGGAAATAAGCTGAATTAAAGGTTTATTTTCTGGACTTTTTTTTATAAGATTGATTACTTCATCTGTTTTTTGAAAAAAATCAGCACAATCAACAAGTCCGCTAAAACCATAAACTGTATCAGTTGGTAAAATTACAATTCCACCTTTTTTTAAAATATCTTTAGCAATTTCGAGGGAACCACAATCATTCTTTTTTATAATCATAAAAACCTCACCGCATTTTAACATTTTTTTTATAATTAAGATACTTTTATTTGCTTTTTTTTAAACTGGAATTTATAATATAAGATACCACCTATAATTTATTGTTATAGCAACTAAAAATATATGAATGATAATCTGAAAGAACTTTATGAATATTTTAAACTTCTCGTTCGTGCGTTAGGAAGAATTAATCCTGCCATTTTTTATTGCAACCTCACAAAAAATACTTATCGAGAATTAGAACTTGAAGATGCAACAATACAAGCTTTAAATCACGAAGGAAAATATGATGATTTGATTTTTGCAATTTCTGAATCCATTCCAGAAGGAAAATCACGAAACACTTTTTTAAAAACTTTTTGCCTAAATAATCTTTTAAAAATTCAAGAAAAAGGTGATGATTCTATCCATTTTAAGCATCCTTACTACGAACCAAATGGAAAAACTCATTGGGTAGAAACTGAAGCAATTTTTGTAAAAAGTTCTTCTGGAGATTTACTTTCTATTCTCATTTCAAAAAATATTGATGAAGAAAAATTTAAAGAAATTGAAAACAAAAAAAATCAACTTGTTTTAAGTTTTTTAGCTTCAGAATACTCATCTGTTTATTATGTAGATTTAGCCAAAGATGAAATTTTTCCTTTTAGCGTTTCTCATAGAATAAACACGATGATTGGAGGCGAACTGAAAAAAAAGCCAACTTTTACGCAAGCAGTTTCTCTTTACATTGAAAGAGGAACTTTACAAGAAGATAAAAAATTACTTTTGCACTATCTTTCAGATTCTTATTTAGAAAAACAATTTTCAATCAGCGACCGTTTTACACAAACTTACAGAAATGAACAAAATAAATATTGCGAAATGAAATGTGTTAGCGTTGGTGATTACAAAAAAACAAAGCAAGCATTAATTGGTTTTGCAGTAAAAGATGAAGAAATCCGAAAAGAATTAAAATATCAAAAAGATTTACAAATTGCAAAAGAGAAAGCAGAAAAAGCGAACGAAGCAAAATCAGAATTTCTTTCAAGAATGTCTCACGATATTAGAACTCCAATTAACGGCGTGATTGGAATGACTGAACTTGCAAAGAAAAATATTAATAATCAGCATAAAATTGAAGAATGTTTAGAAAATATCACAACTTCATCATATCATTTGCTTTCTCTTGTAAATGACATTCTTGATTTAAATCACATCGAACACAACAAAATTGAAATTGCTCACAAACCTATGAATATTCATTCTTTTGCAGATGGTTGCCTTTCTATAATTTCTGTGCAACTTGTAAATCGCAAAATAAAATTATTTTCAGAATTTGAAAATTTTGAATATCCTTATATTTTAGGAGATGAATTACACTTACGACAAGCAATTGTAAATGTTTTAGGAAATGCAGTAAAATTCACTGACGATGGTGGAAAAATATTTTTTAGAATAAAACAAATTGCAAATGGAGCAAAAACTGTAACTTACCAATTCCAAATAGAAGACACTGGAATTGGAATGTCTGAAGAATTTTTAAAACATATATGGGAAAATTTTTCGCAAGAAACAATTATTCCTCACGAAAATTACAAAGGCAGCGGTTTAGGAATGCCAATTGCAAAATTGTTAGTCGAATTAATGGGTGGAACAATTTACGTAGAAAGCAAACTAAATAAAGGTTCAATTTTTACAGTTGAAGTTCCTTTCGCAATTGATGATAAAACAGCAGCAATCCATTATGAACAAGAAAATCATCCTGAAGAAAATTTAAAAGATGTAAGAATTCTTCTAGCCGATGATAATCCTATTAACTTAAAAAGCGAAAAAGGTCTTTTAGAAATGGAAGGTGCAATTGTAACAACCGCTTCTAACGGATTAGAAGTTCTAAATATTTTCAAGAATTCTCCACAAAACAGTTTTGATGCAATTTTAATAGATATAATTATGCCAATAATGGACGGACTGCAAGCAACAAAAGAAATTAGAAATCTTCACCACGCAGATGCAGCAACAATCCCAATTATTGCAATCACAGCGAATGCATTTGACGAAGATATACGAAATTCTATGAATGCCGGAATGAATGCTCATCTTATAAAACCTTTAGAAATGGGAAAAGTAATAAAAACTCTTTTAAGTTGTATTCGTATGCGTTATGTAAATCAAGCGGAAAAACTAAAAACCGCATTAAATCAAGCGAACAGAGATGAACTGACAAAAGTCGGAAATCGGGCAGCATTTATTCATAGGCAAGAAAAACTTATGGAAGATGTAAAATCTGGAAATATAAAAGAATTTGCTGTTTGCATGTGCGATGTAAACGACTTAAAAACTACAAATGATACTTTAGGTCACGAAGCTGGTGATAAACTTTTAATAGATTCTTGTAAAATTATATGTTCAACTTATGAACATAGCCCGGTTTTTAGAATTGGTGGTGATGAATTTGTCGTTTTCCTTTCTGGCGAAGATTACAAAAATCGTGAAAAACTTTTAGAGAAATTTAATAATCAACTTACAGATTCAGTTTCTGTCGCTTTAGGAATGGCAGTTTATTCTCCAGAAAAAGATTCAAATGTCGCTGATGTAACTAAACGAGCTGATGAACAAATGTATTTGGTGAAAAAAGCTATGAAAGCCAAAAAGAAATTAAAGAATCAATCGTTTTAAGTGCGAAATTTTACTTACTAAAATTGTGATAATTTCTTTTGAAGGCTCAACTTGGAAACGTAAAACCGCTTCTCCAATTTGTTTTGATAAAATCTGAGGAATTCCTACAATTGTGGAATTTTGCTGTGATATTTCTATTTCTAAAATTTCTTTATCTTTTATAGCCGCTTCAATAAGATGAATTTTTCCTGCAAAATCCATGCCATCCGCTTCGATAATTTCTGTACGAATATTTGCAATTTCTAATTGCTCTAAACTTAAAATCATTCTAGAAGAAATTCTGTGCTCTAAACTGACTTTTAAGTTTTTATCAATATCTTTATTTTCTAAAGCAAGTTTTAAACTTTTTTGAAGAGTTTTAGCTTTTTCTAAAGAAGTTTTTTCAAATTTTTCATCCGAATTCTGTACTAACAAATCTGATTTTCGTCCAGAAGTTAAATTTGGAAAGATGATATGTTCAGAAAAAGAATTTGACTCTTTAATTTTTCCAAGAAAATCAATTCCACTTTCTTTTATAAAATTTGAAACATCTTTATCATAGGGAATATTTAAAAGATAAATTCCTGCTGCAAGTTTTTCTTTTAAATATTTTTTTATAATTGGATTATTTTCTACAAAAGTAAGACTTTTGTCTTGAACTTTTAAAATGTTTCCGTGATACAACATTGCTGAAGAATAAGAAGTATACCATTCTGAAATATTGATTTTTAAATTTTTTGGAAGTTCATAATAGGAAAATTTTTCCATTTCTGAAAAAATCTTTTCAGGAGTCCACATTTTATCAAAAGAAATACTAACAGATTTTTTTGTGATTTCAAATTCAGTTACAACTTCGCATTTTTTTATCAAAAGAAAATTTGTTAAAGGTAAAAGTTTTTTTAAACTTAAACCAGGCATAATTGTTACAAAAAAAGTTGCATCAATATTTAGAACTTTTAAATCTGAATCTTCCGAATATTGATTTGTTTGAGATTTTATATAAATTTCTTGATTTTCAGAATTTGTACCAAGAGAAATTAAAAGACCAAATTCTATAGCAGAATCAATCATTCTATCTAAAAGATTTGCATTTTGCGAAACATCAAAACTTTCATCCTTTTTTGCATCTTCTAACATTCTCAAAAAACGGCTTTTTTTTGTAAACGCATCGCCTTCTTTTGTATATGAACCAATTAAAAACGTCATTTTCAAAATTGAATCTCGCGAAAAACCCGTTTCTGGAATAGAAGAAATTACATCTAACAAAAGTTGAGATTCTTTTCGCAATCCTTCAATGCTAAATCTTGAAACAGAAGCCGCTGTTAATAAGGCATATTGAAGTTCTGGAAGAAATTCTGCAAAAGTTTGAATTCTTAAATCATCTAATTCAAAACCTTTTTCATTTTCTTTTAGTAAAGATAAATTTATAAAAGCATTTACCAAAAGTTGTATACATTTTTGCTTTTGAGGAAAAACGGTTTCTAAGCGCTGAATATCATTTTTTTTAAGATTTCTATCTGCTTTACAAGAAATTCCATACATTCTTACAAAAGAAATAAAACTTGCAAGAAAATTTGGAGAAAGGACAAAATTATCTTTTTGAGAAAAATTTTGAACTTGTGAAACAGGCAATAATAAAGATAAATTCAAATATGGTTTTAACGCTTCTTTTAAAAATGGATTTATAAAAAGAAGATTTTTTCCGGAATTTTCTTTTGTAAAAATTATCAATCTTTCTTGCAAATTTATTATTTCAGAAAAAATTTCTGTCGAAGAAAAACTTTCTTTGAAAAAATCTACAAGAATTTCTTGGGTGACGTTTGAAATTTTTGAAATTGCGGTTAAAACTTTTACATCAGTTTCATCTAAAAGCGTAAGAATTGCATTTGTATTTTTTTCATTTTTGATAAAACTTGCAAGTTGAGAAACAAGTCTTTGCTTGTTGTACGGAGTTTTTATTTCGCCCAAATACAATCGCATTGTGTTAAAAAATATTTTATCTGGCAAAGCCAAAATAGATTCCTGCCAATTTTCAATCTCTTTTTCAATCATCAAAATCTAACTCTCCAGTATATCTTACAATTTTATACTCATAACCTTGTTCTGCAAGAAATTTTTGTCGATTTGAGCCAAATTCTTCTTCAACTGTATTTCTTGTTATCAATGTAAAAAATCGCGATTTTCTTTCTTTTGGCCGCAAAATTCTACCTAATCTTTGAGCTTCTTCCTGGCGACTTCCAAAAGTTCCAGAAACTTGAATTGCTAAAGAAGCATCTGGTAAATCTATAGCGAAATTTGCAACTTTTGAAACAATTAAAACTCTGATTTTTCCATTTCTAAAATCTTCATAAATTACATCTCTTTCTGAAGTTGGAGTTTTTCCTGTAATAATCGGACATTTTAACTCTTCTTGAATTTCTTTCAACTGTTCTAGATATTGACCAATCACCAAAATTTTATCTTCTGGATATTTTTTGATAATTTCTTTTACAATGGGAATTTTTTCTGGATTTTGACTTGCAATTTTATGTTTTTCTCTAACATTTGCAACTGCATAATCAATTTCTTTAAATTCTGGTAAATCTAGTCGAACTTCAATACATTCTGCACTTGCAATCCAATGAGCTCGTTCTAATTCTTTCCAAGGAACATCATATCTTTTTGGACCAACAAGACTAAAAACATAACCTTCACAACCATCTTCGCGAACTAAAGTTGCAGTAAGTCCAACTCGACGAACAGCTTGTAATTCTGCAACAACTCTAAAAACTGGAGCTGGAAGCATGTGAACTTCATCATAAATAATTAATCCCCACGCTCGTTTATGGAAAATTGAAAAATGAGGATAAGGACCTTCTTTTTTTGGTCGCCAAGTTAAAACTTGATAAGTTGCAACAGTTATTGGTTTTATATCTTTATTTTCGCCAGAATATTCAGCAATTTGTTCTTTTGTAAGATTTGTTTTATCTAAAAGTTCATCAATCCACTGATGAACGGCAGAAATATTAGTTGTAATTATCAAAGTTGAAGTTTTTAGCATATCCATAATCGTCATTCCGACAATCGTTTTTCCAGCACCACACGGAAGTACAATTGTTCCAAAACCAGTTCCAGGACCTTTATCTCCAACTAACGCTTTTGCAGAATTAATTTGATAATTTCTAATTTCAAGAGTTTTTCCGCTCAAAGTTGTTTTTCTTAAATTTATTTCAAAAGGTTCACCTTCCGCAAGAGGAATTTCATCTTTTACAGGCCAACCAGATTGCAACAAAAGTTGTTTGATTGTTCCCCTATCTGTTAATTTTAGTAAATATGAATTTTCTGGTGAATCAAAATCTCTTTTTATAAGTAATTTTTTTACAAGCGAGTTTGCACCAATTTCTTTATAAATTGCAAAATTTTCTGTAACTAAAAAAAGATATTGTTCTAAAACTCTTTTTCCATTTTCGCTAATATCACTTTCTAAACAAGGTCCTTCTAAAAGTTTAATCTTTCCAAATCTTGAAGAAATTTCTTTTATCCACATTATAATTGATTGAGGAACATCGTATCTTGCATATTTTTGGAGAACAGCAATTGCATCATCAGCAGTAAAACCAGCACTAGCAGCATTCCACAAAGAAAGAGGAGAAAGTTTATATGTATGTAAATGTTCCGGTGATTTTTCTAATTCAGCAAAAGGAATTAAATCATTTCGGCAATCTTCTGCTAACGGAGCATGAACATCTAACAAAAGAGTTTTATCACTTTGAACGATTAAAGGATTTTCAAAATTCATAAGAACAGAAATTATAACATTTTTAATTAGAAACTTAAATAAAAAAGACAAAAATTTCATAAGATTCCGGCTTAGAATGATGATAAAATTTTTGTCTTCCCAAGTTTGATAAAATTATTTTTGCAATAATGTAAATGTTCCTTTTATTTCTTTTTCAGTTCCAATCCAAGAAGATTCCATATCACTAGGATTTTCTATATTATAAGCGACTCCAAAATCATCTTTTGCAGTAGGATATTTTCCTTGAATAAAGAATTTTTCCAAAAGAGAAATATAATACAAACAAACTTTATCTTCAGGTTTTTGTGCAGAGAGATTTTTAAAACTTTCTAACGCTTCAGAATATTTTCCGCTTTCAAAAAGTTTCATTGATTTTTCCCAATTTTTTAAATATTCAAAATAGGCATCATCAAATTCAGAAGTAAATCCTAAAAGTTCATACAACCGAATTGGAGTTTTTACATTCACAACTTGAACTCGGTCAAGACTGCGAACAACAAAATTTTCATCCAATTCTTTTCTAGTTGCATCACTCATTAAAATTCCATTTGTTGAATATTGTTTATTTACACCTTCAAGACGACTTGCAAGATTTACGTTATTTCCCATAACTGTATAATTTTTTTTGTTATCACTTCCCATAAAACCTGCAACAATTTCTCCAGAATTTAATCCTATTCGGGTAAAAATTGTTCGCTTATTTTGTATCATAATTTTAAATGCATCATACAATGACTGCGAAATTTCTGAAGGTTTTTGAGATTTTAAAGCAATTTCTGCAATTTCTGCAATTTCTTGATTGATTTTAAGTTCTGCTCGTTTCATTTTTATTGCCGCAGAACAAGCTTTTTTCGCATGATTTTCCATTGGAATTGGAGCACCAACAAAAGCGACAATTGCATCACCTTCGTATTTATCTACAGTTCCATGTTCTTCAATGATGATTTCACTCATTCTTGTAAGATAATAATTTAATAAAGCAACCAATTGTTCCGCAGTTAAAAGTTCCGAAAATCCAGAAAATTTTTGAATATCGGTAAAAATTGCTGTCATATTATAATTTTTTCCACCAAGAACTAATTTACTTGGATCTTTTATAATTTCATCAACAACATCTTTTGAAAGACATTGGCTAAATGCTCCAGTAATAAATTTTTTATCTTTTTCGGAAGAACGAAATCTTAAAGCCGTTATCAAAATATAAGAAAGAACTGCAATTAAAATTGGAGAAGTAAGCGGTACGTAAATTCCAAAAAAATGCATTAACAAAATTGGAATTGTGATAATCACAACTAACAAACAAAAAGCCCAAACACTCTGAACCCAAACTCTTTTATCTGAATGAAATGCAAACGCAAAAAATGCTAAAACAGCCGTAATAATTGAGGCCCAAAACCAACTGATAGGAGTTATAAAATCTTGAGTCATAATTGTATTGTAAACATTTGCGTGAGTTCCAACGTTAGGATAAGAATTTTGAAAAGGTGTCGAACCTAAATCTGTTGTTCCGCTACCAGTATTTCCCAAAATACAGAATTTTTTATTAAACATAGATTTCATTTCATCAAAATAAAAAAGAAAAGTTTCTAAATTTATGCAAAAATCTGTTGCTTGAAAATAAATTCCCGGATTTTCGTTTACAAAATTTATAAAATCATCACTGTTGGCAAAAATTGCAAGATTTTCAAAAAAGTTTTGTCGAAGCAAGAAATAATCATCAAAAAATTCATCATCAATTCCACCGCCAATTGCATTTCCTTCAATATCAAAACCATTCATACAAGACAAAATATAATTTTTATATTCAAAAAGTTCGTTATACTCTGAAAGAAGTGATGAAATTTGATAAGAATTTTCATTCTGTAAATCAAAACTAACAAGTGATGAATGTAAAGATTTTTCAAGCTCGCTTAAATTCCACAAATAAAAAATTGAACAATGCAAAAAAGAAGTATTTTCTTCATCAATAATTTCTGCACTAGAACCATCTTCATAAGTAACAGTTTTTGTTGAAGCAAAAGGCTTTTTCAACCAATTTATAAACATTGTTCCGTCTTTATCAATTGGAATTTTTATAGTTTTTTTGTCAGATTTAGCGAATTTATCAAGATTTTTACAATTTTCAAGAATTACATAATGTTTTGTGATTTTTATTTTTTCTGGCGATAAAATTTTTAAAATTGGAGAAAGAGAAAGTTGAGCTAAAACTCCATCATCATATTTTATAAAAAGCGGAATTCGCCGTCTTGTTCCGTCAGAATCTATTTTTACATTTGTAAAACCCGCACCTTTTGAATGAGAAATAAAATCAAACATCGCTGGAGAAAATTCTGAATAATTTTTTACACAATGTTTTTTTTCAAGTTGATTTTCTTCATCTTCCGCGTCGTATAAAAATCTTTTTTTAGAATAATTAAGTTCTTCGTCGTTATAATTTATTGCAAGATTTCCAGAATTTACAGTGAGATAAGAATTTCCGAAAAATTGAATTGCTCTTGCAAAATAATCATCATTATCAACAAAAAGATTTTTTATTTCGCTTGCATTTTTTTCTGGTTCTTTTAAAATCTCATCATAAATTTGCATATCAATAGACTTTTGTGATGGAGATAAATATTCAATATCGAAAACAGCTGTTTCTGCACCAAGTTCTCTCATATAAAGCAAAGAATTTGCAATTTTATCACGAGTCCAAGGCCAATCACCCATTTGTTCAAGTGCAAGATCATCAATATCAACGAGTAAAATTTCTTCACGTTCAGAATTTTCTTTTTTAAAAGTAAGAAGTGCATCGTAAAATTTATATTCAAATTTTTCAAAAACACCAAAAACAGATAAAAGACTTACAAAAGTAAAAACTGCAATCACCACAATAAACGAAAAGAACGCAATTTTTACTTTTTTTGATTTTTCTACATTATTTTTATTCATATATTTTATTGTGATATTGTGAAATCAATAATTAATCTTGCTTTGGAATCTTTTGTATTTACAACTGGCGAATTTGATTCTGTTTTTTCTAAATCAGAAAGCGTTTTTGTTGAACCGGAAAGATTTACATTTGAATAAGCATTTTTTTGTTGAGAAGCAATATTTCCATTTGAAGTAACATTTGTTCCTTGATTTTGATTTACAAAAATACTTCCATGTGGAGAATTTTCATAATTTTCAAGAGTATTATCATCAGATTGAGGATTTTCTTGTTCATCAAAATTTTGCACAATACTTTCAGAATTTTTTCCTTTCCAAACAGCAACAGAACCACGAGTTGTATCAATATTGACAGAATTAAAATTATTTTCTACTGAAAATTCTGTTCCTCGTACAGAAGCGGTTGCAACTGGAGTACGGACTGTAAAACCAAGTTTTTTATTTTCTGATTTTTTTACATCTGAAGAAATTGCACCAGTTTTTACAAAAACGCGAACATCATCTTTTTGTGAATTTTCAGAAAGTTGTTCAACCGTCATTCTTGTCAATGCAGAAACATTTACAACAGAATCTTTTATTTTTAATACTAAAGAACTTTTAAAACCTGTTTGAATTGTATCACCACTTTTTAAAATATCTCCAGCATTTAAAGTTTTCCACTCGTTTCCTTGTAAAACTTCAGTTTTTCCAGAAACTTCTGTAACTTGTGCTGTAAAATTCGCAGCAAAAGTAGAAAACATAAAAAATACAGAAAAACCTAAAAATAAAATAATTTTTTTTGATTTCATAAATTTTCTCCCACAAAAAATCACTTTTCATTAAAAAAGTGCTAATTTATAAAAAAGTTTGCAACGCAAACTCTAAACGCATTTTAAAAAGCTAAAGATGCATTCAAACAAAAATAAGTTTTTTTAATTAAATTGGAATTTTCTTTATCAAAAAATTGACATCCTGTTAAACCAAGTTGAAAATCACTCTTTAATTGCCACAAAATTCCCACAGAATATTGGAAAGCATAATATTCTATGTTAGAACTTGTTGCATCAAAAATTGCATCACAATCAGTAAATAAAAGTAATTCAGAAATTGGTTTATAAGTTGCATTTAATCCAGTTTTTATAATTCCAGAATACAAAAAGTCTTGAAGAGAATAAGTTGAAACGTTTTTTGTAATGCCAGAAAAATTAGAAAAGAATCCATTTTTTCCAGAAGCGTAAATTGCATTTAAACCAAAAGATGCATTTTTTAAATAATAACTCAAATTTACTTTAGAAAGAATAGAAAAAGAATTTTCTCCTTTATAATTAGAAAAACCAAAACTTGTAGAAAGATTATAAAAAAATGATTGATAAATTGGTCCTTCAAACTGCAAATTTGCATACATTCTATTAAAAATTTCTTTTTCAAGTTTGAATGCACTCAAATATTCAACAGAAACAGTTTGATTTGCAAAAATATTTGGAAGACTGAACAAAACTTCACAAATTGCATATTTTTCTGCAAAACTATAAAAATCATTTGAATTTGTTTGAGAAGTTTTTTCTAAAAAAAGCATATTTTCGTCATTCAAAAACCTACTTGCAGGACTTGTAATCATTTCTGTAGATAAAGAATTTAAAAGCCCCGTATAAGAAGCATAAACAGAAGTTTTAACATAATCATTTTGAAAATCAATTTTTACACCATCAGAATTTTGCGTAAAAATTAAATCTGTCAAATCTGAAAAATAAAATCTTCCTACATTAAAATTAAATTTCCCAAAATTAGAATTTTTTTCAAAAGCAAATTTCAAAAGAGAAAAATCTACAATATTCGAATAATTTTTTTCGTCAAAATTAGCATTAAAATTGTAAAAAACTTCTGTTGAAAAATAATTTTCTCCAGATTTATTAAAATTTTGTCTAGCCCAAAGAGAAAATATATTTTTTTGATTAAAATTAAATTTTTTTCCGTAAGTTTCAAATGAAGTTTTATTAGATAAAAGTCCTCCAAAATCAAATGCAAACAAAGAAGAAAAACAAATCAAAAAAGAAGTCAAAATTCCCATTTTTTTAACAAATTTCATCATTTCAGTCCCCTTTTTTAGCGTTTTTTTCAAAACCATTTAACAAAGCAATAAATTCTGTTCCAGAAACAGTTTGATTTGGTTCAACATTTTGCGGAAGAATTCCCAAAGATTTAAATTCTCTAAAAGCATAACGAGGCGACTTAAAAATAGAATAAAAAATTCCGCCTTTCATATTTGCACTTTTCCCAATTAAAAAACAAGCTTTTGAAAGAGAAATCTTTTCATCAGAATTTTCACTTTCATCAAAAAAAGATTTTTCACACAAAAAATCGAATGATTCATTTTCAGATAAATCTTCTTCACCAAAAGAATTATAAACACAAACAAAATAAGACGCTTGCCCTTTAGAAATTTCTTCCGTTTCTAAAATTTCAGAAATTTTTTGCGAATTTTGAGCAAAACAAAACGTCACAACAAACATTGAAAATAAAATCAAAACATTTTTTTTCATATTTTTCACTTTTCCTCCATTTTTTCTTCAATTTTTTTTATCATATTTTCACCCCAAAAATCACAAAGTTTTTTATAAGCTTCATTTTGCAATTCCGGAACAACCGCTTTTTTTAATTGAGCAAGATTATTCGCCGCATAAATTCCAGCAAAATCACGCACTTTTTGAATTTCTTCATTTGTTAGAATGGGAAAGCCTTCCCCTTCTAGCAGGGAAGATTCCCCACAACGCCCCTCGTCTGAAATCCAACTAAATAAAATTGTAAAAACACTTGCTGTAGAACAAACTTTTTCCCATTCTTCAAGAGAATCAATTTTTTTGTTAGAAGAAATTCCTGTATTTATGTAATAATTATAAACTTTTTCTTCAATTCCGCGATATTTTTTTGCAAACAAAGAAAGATAAAAATATGTTAAAAAATCTTCACCAAAAGTACAAAAAACTGGTGGAATTATATTAAAAACTTCAAGACAAAGCTCTCTTTTGAAAATCTTTCCCCATAAAAATCCAGAATGATTAGCTTCTAACAAAAAGCCATCAAAAATCTGTTTTTCTAAAAGAGTTCCTAAAAAAACTCTATTCGCTTTTTTTTCTATTGTTTTTAAATGATTTTTTTCTTTTTTTGGAATCGAGTCCAAATTCTCAGTTGCAAAACAAACATTTGCTTTTCCATTAACGATATCTGCATTTGAATTTTCTGCTTCACAAACTAAAACATTTATAGAATTTTCAGGCAAAGAATCATCACTGTCTAAAAACATAATATATTTTCCAGTTGATTCATAAATTGCAGAACGTCTAGCTTCTACAAGGCCTTTGTTATTTTCGTGTTTTATAAATTTTATATTAAATTTTTCTTTTTTGTGATTCTTTTTAAAATTCTTCACAATTTTTAATGAAGATTCAGATTTTAAACTTTCAAAATAAGATTTATCATTATCATCAACAATTATAATTTCAATATTTTTAAAATTTTGATTTGCAATACTTTCCAAACAAGAATTTAAATATTTCTCCGTTTTACAAACAGGTATACATATAGAGACTTTCGGTAATTGTTTTTCCCCATTTTTTAACATTAAGTTATATTTTACATTGTTTTTTTTCTTAATGTCTATAAAAAAACAATATTTAAAAAGATTTTTTTGTAAAAAAATAAATCATCTCAACAATATCATCATAATTTTGCGTAAAATTTTTTCATTGTAAAAATTCTTTTATCTCATTAAAATACATTTATTATGGAAAACACAAAACGAACAGTTACTTGCGGTGATTTACGTGCCGCTGATGTTGGAAAAAAAGTTGTATTAAATGGTTGGGTTAGCCGAACTCGCGATTTAGGCGGACTTGTTTTTATCCGTTTGCGAGACAGATATGGAATCACTCAGGTAAAAGTTGGAGATGGTGCTAATGATGAAGTAAAAAAAATTGCTTCTTCCTTAAAAAGTGAATATTGTATTGCGGTAGAAGGCGTTGTTGCTGCTCGTGACCAAAAAGATATAAATACTGATATGGCAACTGGCGAAATTGAAGTTGAAGCATGTGATATTGAAATTTTTACAACTTCGCAAGAATTGCCTTTTTCTATAGAAGAAGTTCGCCAAAAAGATGGAACTTTAGTTCTTCCAAACGAAGATTTACGTTTAAAGTATCGCTATTTGGATTTACGCCGCGAACCAATGCAGCATAATATCATTTTACGTTCAAAAGTTGCTTTTGCTGTGCGTGAATATCTTACTTCAAAAGGATTTTTGGAAATTGAAACTCCTACTTTTATAAAATCAACACCAGAAGGTGCTCGCGATTATTTAGTTCCAAGTAGAGTTCATCCTGGAAAATTTTATTCTTTACCACAAAGTCCTCAGCTTTATAAACAGATTTTAATGGTTTCTGGATTCGATAAATATTTCCAAATTGCTCGTTGTTATCGTGATGAAGATGCTCGTGGCGACCGCCAGCCAGAATTTACTCAAATTGATATGGAAATGAGTTTTACAAACCGCGAGGAAGTTCTTGAAACAACAGAAGGAATGATGGGTTATGTTTTTGATAAAACTTTAGGTTACAAATTGCCTGTTCATTTTGACAGATTGTCTTGGGACGATGCAATGAATTTCTACGGAAGCGACAAACCAGATTTACGTTTTGGAATGAAAATTCAAGATGCAAGTTTTATGGCAAATTTAAGTGATTTTAACGCATTTAAGGCAGGTGCTGCATCTTCTGATATGGAAATTGAACGACATAAACGAAGCGGATTAAAAGCTCTTGTTGTAAAAAATGTTGCAGATAAATACAGCCGAAAAATGATTGAATCATTGGAAAGTGTTGCAAAAATTAATCATGCGAAAGGTCTGGCTTGGATGAAAATTGTTCCTTCTACAAGCTCAGGAACAGATTTACAATTCGAAGGCGGAATTAGTAAATTTTTTGCTGGAAAAGAAGACGAAATTTGTACAAAACTTGGAGCAGAAAAAAACGATTTACTTCTATTTATTAGCGATGAAAAATGGCAAGTTGCATGCACAGCAATTGGTGCAGTTCGAAAACAACTTGGAAAAGAATTGAATCTTTACGACAAAAATGATGAATTCCATTTTGTTTGGATTGTCGATTTTCCATATTTTGCTTGGAATGAAGAAGAAAATCATTGGGAAACAGAACATCACATGTTCACTCTTCCACAAAAAAAATATTGGGATACTTTAGAAAGCGATCCTGCCGCAGTAAAAGGTGATTTATACGATTTAGTTTTAAATGGTTACGAACTTGCTTCTGGCTCAATGAGAATTAACGATCCTGCATTACAGGAACGCATTTTTGAAATTGTTGGATACAGTCGTGAACGTGCAGAAAAAGCATTCGGATTTTTGGTAAATGCATTCAAATATGGAGCACCACCACACGGAGGAATTGCACCAGGTTTAGACAGACTTATAATGCTTATGTGCCACGAAGATTCAATCCACGAAGTAATTGCATTCCCTAAAAATAATCTTGCAGCAAGCCCAATGGACGAAAGCCCAAGTTTTGTAGATGATAAACAGTTAGACGAATTGCACATAAAGATTACCGAAAAGGAAGAAGAATAACGCAGTAGGCAATGTAGCACCAGCCCGAATAGGGCTGTTCCGAAGTGAAACGGAGGAATGAAGTGAAAGCGGAAGTGCGGAACTGCCGACGGCGGTTTTACCGCCGGACTGCCCAAATAATTATTAAATTTCGTTGATAAATTCTAAAAGAAAATCGCTGCTTAATTTTGACGCTTTTTCTTCTTCGTAAGAAATTTTTACAGTGTCATCTGCGCAATCTGACATACAACGAATTATTACAAAAGGAATTTTTAGCAAATAACAAGCATGAGCTACTGCACAACCTTCCATTTCTACGCATAAAGGATGAAAATTTTTTACGATATTTTCTTTTTTTTCGCCACCAGAAATAAATTGGTCGCCAGAAGCAATAAGCCCTTTTTGTATTTTGTGAGTTTTTGATAATTCTGATTTTTCAAATGCTGATGAGGCAAGTTCTATCATTTTTGAGTCTGCATCGAATTTTTCTGGAAAGCCTGGAACTTGTCCTAATTTATATCCAAAAAATTGTGTGTCAAAATCGTGATAAACTGTTTGTGTAGAAATTACAAAATCATAAATATTAAGAGAATTTCCAACTGCACCTGCAATGCCTGTGTTGATAATTTTTTTGACATTAAATTTTAAAATCAAAAACTGAGTACAAAGTGCTGCGTTTACTTTTCCAATTCCGCACTTTATAACAACGACGTTTTTTCCAAAAAGCAAGCCTTTATAAAATTTTATCTGATTGATTTCAACAATTTCTTTAGATGTCATTTTTTCATAAATGGCAGAAATTTCGCTATCCATTGCTCCGATAATTCCAATAACATCGCTCATTGTCGTAATTCCTCTTCCAATTCTGATTTTGATTTTTTTATGTAATGGTCAAGAACATCTTTTAATAAAACATCTTCGAGTTTAAATTTTACAATTACCCAACGCATTACTTTTTTATAGATTAAAAAACCTAAAATCATACTGCCAATAAAAATTAAAATTGTAAAAACTTCAAATAAAACTTGAATTGTTGGATTTTGTGGATTAAAAAAATGAAATAAAATAAAAGAAACTAACAGAAAAAGTAAAACCATTATTAAAACGGTTTCTAAAATTTCAAATGCAGCTGCACAAATCATAAAAATTGTAGATTTTGTTTTTTTTGTTCGATATTCAACTACTTCTTTTTTTCGACGAGCTTTTTCTTCTTCATCTAAATCTTGCATATCCATAACTTTTCTCCAAATTATTTATTTCCGCTAGACTTTTCTTCTTTTTGTTTAGATTCTTTTACCATAAGAATAATAAACGAAATAACAAGAATAATTCCACAAACGACAACAGCTGAATCTGCAATATTAAAAGTTGGCCATCTGTTTAAACCAAAAATTCCAAAAAATTTTACATCAATAAAATCTACAACACCTTCAGCTCTTACAAATCTGTCAATAAGATTTCCAATTCCTCCACCAACAATTCCTGCAATTGCCCATCTTTGTAATTTGGAGAATTCATTATTTCTAAAATAAACGACTAATACCAAAATTATCACAACAACAGGAACAAGATTAAATAAAATTCGTCTTGCAGAATCTGACCAAGTTGCACCAAAACTAAATGCAACGCCTGTGTTTGAAACATGAATTATTCTTAAAAAATCTCCAAAAACATTAAAACCAATTGTGTTTAATGGAATATTTTTTACAATTAAAGATTTTGTAATTTGATCTAAAAGAATTACAATAACAGTTAAGATTAAAGGTAAGATTTTTGTTTTAAGATTAGTTTTTTCCATAAAATAAATATAACTGCAAAAAAGATTTTTATCCACTATTTTAGTGTCGGGGAGAACTTAGTAATAAGGAAAAAAAAAGCGTTGGGTGGCTTTTGCTTGGTTCGACATGCTCACCAACCAAGATTTGATTCGTTAAGCTCACCAATCAAAACCAGGCTTTCCAGGGTTCCGCTAGCCGCTCATTCCTACGTTTCACTTCGGAACGCGCTCCGCGTGCCCTTCCAATCCTTGCCACATCAGAAAATTCAAGCCAAATCCATCTGAGCAAACTGGAAATCTACCGAAAGCGTTTTTTTCCCTTGAAAATTCCTCTTCTCATTATTATCTTTAAAGCATGAGTTTGCGCAATTTGCCGGAAAAAACGGCTGAAAAACTGAATTCTCTTGTAAATGTAAAGCCGCATCAGGTTGTGAGCATGTCGCTTTCAAAAAGTGAAAATGCGGACATTACACTGCTTGCTTTTGCTGACGGCGAGGATTTGAGCGACGAGGTTTATCCGCGGGACACGCTTTATCTTGTTGTTGAAGGCTCAATGTCTGTTGTGATGCAGGACGGTTCTGTTTCTGTTGGTGCGGGCGAGGTGCTGAAAGTTCCGGCAGGAAAAATTCACCGCCTTTCTGCTGAAAAATCATTCAAAATTATGCAAATTTCTCTTTGAAACTTAAAAAATCGTAAAAATCGAGGAAATTATGGAAGAAAAACTGATTAAAAATGTTGAGCACGCAAAACCGCTCGTTCTTAAAAATCTTGTTCAGTATGAAGACGGAAAAGTTGCTAGCATGACGCTTTCCCAGCAGCCGGGTGTTGGAATAACTGTAATGGCATTCGACAAGGGCGAGTCAATTGCAAGCCATGCCGCTCCGGGCGACGCGATGGTTCAGATTCTGGACGGAAAGGCTGAAATTACAGTCGGCGGAGTTCCGCACATTCTTGAAGAAGGGCAGATTATCGTAATGCCGAAAAACGTTTCCCATTCGCTGAAAGCTCTTGAAAAATTCAAGATGATTCTGACGGTTGTAAAATAGCCGCTTTGAAAATTCGAACATTCAGCAAAAAGTGAAAAGTTCAGATTCCGGGCGCATTGTTCACCCGTTCGAGCCATTTTTCCGCGCAGATTCAAAAATCCTGATTTTGGGAAGTTTGCCTTCCGTAAAATCGCGGGAAAACGGCTTTTATTACGGACATCCTCAGAACCGTTTCTGGAAAATGCTTGCCAGAATATTCAACGAGGAAACGCCTTTTTTAATGGAAGAAAAAATGCGCTTTCTTGAAAAACATAAAATCGCGCTGTACGATTCAATAAAAGAATGTACAATCTGCGGCTCGTCCGACAGTTCTATCCGCGACGTAGTTCCTGCCGACATTGAGCAGATTGTTTCCGCCTGCAAAATTGAAAAAATCCTTGCCAATGGAAAAACCGCCGCAAAATATTTCCAGAAATACCAGAAGCCTGAGCTTTGCCGCATCCTGAAAATTCTTCCTTCAACAAGTCCCGCGAACGCCGCGTTTTCATTGGAAAAACTCGCTGAAATCTGGAGCAGGGAAATCAAATCTGAGTTAGAATAATGGACAATCTGCAAAAAATTCAATTGAACAAGTGATGCTTTATGATATAATGGGGAAAAAATTGGAGTGAAACATGGAAAGCGACATTTGGGAAAAACTTTACAACGCCGCAAGAAAAGTTCAAAACGCAAGAACAATTTCTCCGTTCATTGAAGCCGGCGGAGTCGCAACCGCATTGCTTACAAAAAACGGAAACATTTATGTAGGTGTCTGCATCGACACAGCAAGCACTCTCGGAATGTGTGCGGAACGAAATGCAATTGCAAATATGATTACAAACGGCGAAAGCAAGATTGACAAGGTGGTCGCAATTGTTCCAAACGGAAAAGTCGGTTCACCATGCGGAGCCTGCCGGGAATACATGATGCAGCTGGACAAAGACAGCGGAGAAATCGAAATTCTCGTTGATTACGAAAGTCGCAAAACCGTCCGCTTAAAAGAACTTCTTCCGGACTGGTGGGGAAAAGAACGTTTCGCTGAAAATTAAAATTTCCGGTAATACGGACAGATATTCCGCCCATATTGCAAAAATTCAGTTTTCATGCTATTCTTTTTTATGGAAACAAAACTTATTCTTCTTGACCTGGACTACACACTTTTACAAAGCGACCGCACAATCTCGCAAAAATCCATATCAGTTTTAAAGACTTGCCAGAAAAAGGGCATAAAAATTGGTTTTTCTACAAGCCGTGGAAACACAAGCGTTCAGCAATACGCAGATTTAATAAATCCTGAAATTATAATTTGCAATGGCGGCGCAAATATCTTTTTCGGCAATAAACTTGTCCACACACAAGGTTTTTCTGTTGAGCAGACCCGTCAAATTTTTTCTGCAGCGTACAAAGTCAGCGGCAAAAACATCGAGATGACCTGCGACACAACAGCCGAATTATTCTGGAACAGAAAAGAAAACAAATCTGAGCAGTTTATGCCAGACGCAACATTTGATGATTTTTCTAATTTCCAAAAGCCTGCGTTCAAAATTTGCATCCAAACCAAAAATCATCAATTAATTGAGCAAATAATTCAAAATTCAAAAGTACAGAACTGCACTGCAATCCCTTTTTCTGATATTCCATGGTTCAAGCTTGCCCCAAAATCCGCAACCAAAGAAAATGCGATTTTGTTTGTGTCCGACTTTCTAAAAATTCCTGCCGCTCAAATGATTTCTTTTGGCGATGATTTTAGCGACATTGGAATGCTTAAACTTTGCGGCAAAGGAATCGCAATGGGCAACGCTATTGATGAAGTAAAACAAGCAGCAGACGACGTAACGCTCACCAACGATGAAGACGGAGTTGCAGTTTATCTGGAAAAAATAATCACCTATTGAGAAAACCAGTCTTCAACCCTCAAAAAAGAGCGTTCCGTGGCTTGTGAAAAATCTTGTGTGTTGTGCGTTACCAAAACCATTCCATTGGCGATTGCTGTTGCCGCGATTTGTGTGTCGGCATAAGGAAGAGTTTTTCCTTCTGCTGAACATTGCCCTGAAAGTCTTCCGCAGATTTCCGCTGCGAATCCGTCATACGGAATTATTTCAAATTCATCCTTGTATATTTCAAAACATTCTTTCAGATAAGTCTTACGTTTTCCTTCCGGCATTTTTGAAAGTCCAAATATAAGTTCTTGCCAAGTTATAGAAGAAATAGCACACAGTTCTTTTCTTGCTTCATATAAAGCGAGAACATTTTCATTTGGTTGTTCTCTAACAAATTCCGACACAATATTTGTATCAAGAAGATAAGCCTTGTTCATTTTGCCTCCCATAAAAAAGTCAATGAGAAAATCTCAATTTCCAATATGAAAATTATTCTTCAAAAATAACTCTGTTTGGATCTGGATAGACTTTTGGCGGAAGAGGAATTCCGTCATCGCTCAAAACGTCAGCATATTCTTCTTTTAATTTGCTGAGTTTTTCTAGAAATGATGGCTTTTCTTTTTTTTCATACTCCGCATAACTGATAATTACAGCAACAGGCTTATCGTAGCGAGTAAGTTCAACCGGTTCTCCGCCCTCAGCAATTTTTACAAAATTAGAAAGATTGTTTCTTGCCTCGTAAATTGAAGTTCTGCACATAGACACCTCCAAAAAACTCTTTATATATAGAAGAATAACACGCAAAAATTGTATAGTCAACAAAAAAAATGTTAGCCAACAAAGTAAAGAAAATCACTCTATGCACATTCAGCTAAAAAGAATTCTTGCTCATTTATTGAAATGTTTTTTTTTTTTTATTATCTGTGAAATATTGGCATATCGGATAGCTTGAAAAATTGATATATTTTCATCTGTCTTATTGGTGCAATTTTTACAATTAAGTTCCAACTTTTTGTGACCTATAAATAAGGATTAATCAAAAAAATATTTTCCATTTTAATATGAAGATTTGAAGCATTACAACTTTGAAGGTAATATCCTTTCATGACGATTATTTAGTCCGACGGAACTACCTCAAGACTTACTTTCGAATCAACTATTATATTAGACATAACTTTATCATTATTGAAGAATTTATGTCTAATTCTTTTTTCTTTCTCTTTCATATAAGATTGATAATATAATTATAGAAAGAACTGAAATTCCTGTAACAATATAAACAATTAATCTTAATTTTAATAATATAAATAGAAGCATTAAACATCCGCTTATTAAAAATACCCAACCCAAAATACGCGATAGCAATGGAACTGATTTTTCAATTTTAGGTAAATAGTTTCCACAAATAATAAATACAACAGAAATAAAACAATAAACTATTAAGAATATATCTAATTTGTAATTATAAACTGATGAAAAAATTACCATATAATAAATTACAGCAATTATTGGCATAATTAACATAAATAAAAGTTCAAATAATACAGGGATTTTTGATTTTTCTTTTTCTCTTTCAAGACATATAAAAAGAAAAATATGTGTTAGTACCATAAAAACAGGAATTAAAATTAAAGTTGTTGATCTTCCAGCGAAACCATTAGCTGTTCCATCTGCATAAAAATGAACAGCAATACTTTTTGGAAAAAAACTCCAATTAATAGCACCAAGAACTATTCCCGAAATAATTACTAAACATCCTAGAATAAATAAAATAATCTTTTTCATTGAGCTACCCTTTATATATTAATATTATCTTTAGAAAAAATACTATTTATAAATATTAACATTTCTTCTACTAAGGATATATTAAGTGAATAAATAATATTTTTACCTTTCCTTTTCGTTTCTACTAACTGAGCATCTTGTAAAACAGATAAATGTCGAGAAATAGCTGCAGTAGAAATATCAAAATTTGAAGCAATTTCTCCAGCGGAAAGACTTTTCGTTTTAAGTAAGGATAAAATGGCTCTTCGTTTTGAATCA
>SAMEA104315438__coassemble_624_pt1 | contig 37263 bp, 24 predicted proteins | sample SAMEA104315438__metabat2_high_PE_006 | metagenome-assembled genome bin SAMEA104315438 (sample SAMEA104315438) | gut metagenome | biome: Monkey gut; feature: monkey-associated habitat; material: faeces | place: China | collected 2013 | reverse complement strand
TCTTCTCAATTACGAGATTTGATTGAATGTTGTAATGAGAATTCTCAGATTTATAGAAGATGGGTTGCATATTCTTCAAATACAAAAATAGCAAAAGCCATTTTACAGAACCTCGGAAAAGACTTTGATTTCTCTGAATACAATAATTTTGACTTTGATAAAACCATATTGGAAGAGAAAGATTAACTATCCTGGACGGAGTAAAAGGGAATAGTGGCTCTTTTGAAAAACTTCATAGTGAACAATGAAATAAAAAATTTTTTTATCATTGCGGTAAAAGTCCTTGCACTTTTATGACACAGAATTAAAACCGAACAAAACGCTGACACACTGTTATTGCTTTGCTGCAAGGCTTTTAACATTCTGATAAAAGCCTTGTAATGGTTTGCTGATAGCCTTGCGGAGTTTTGCCGCTACGCTTATTCAGTCTTTCTATAAGCCTTCTGGCGGAATTAAAATCTCCTGTCTGGATAAGATATTCTGCGGTCTCGATTTCTTTTTTTGTTTTCAGTTCCTCTGTTAAATCTGCAAACTTCGGGTCTTTCTGAGCCATTGCTATTGCCCTGTCATAATAGGAAAGCCCGCGTTCAATATTATGCTTTATTTTTATAAGATACAGTCCGTAAGTTGCGGTATTGCATGGATGAAGCGGAATTGTCGGAATAAAGTCATTCAATAAATCTTGCGGAATTGACTCTCCTAGTTCAAGGCTTGTAAAAACGATGTTGTTTATAACCTGGACTGTGTGGTTTCCGTGCGGATAGTTTTTGTGCAGATTTTTTAAGAATTCAAGGCATTTGTAAGCCAAAGCTTGGTTCTGGGATGTAAGCGTTAGAAGTCTGAGCAGGTCGTTGCAGGCAAAAAGTTTTAATGTAAGGCTTGTTGAATCAAGCATGAAAACCGGATTCAAGAAATTAAAATAAGTTTCATAGTCGCCGGTTGCAAGAAGCGCCTTCCGGTATTCCGCAAAGTAGTTCAAGTAGTTGTCTTCTGAAAGTTCAAAGCCTTTCGCGCCGTTTGTATTTTCAAAAAGAGAAAGCGTTTCTTTATATTTTCCCTGTGCATTCAGAATTTTCATATAGTTTGTTAGGATGATTTCCAGCTGTTTTGATTTTTCTTTTTCATTCTTAAAGTTTTTCTGCCCATTGAATTTTTCAAGTGATTTTGCAATGTTCCGTTCCGCGCGGTCATATTTTCTTATGCCTGCATTGCAAAGCACAATATTGTTCCAGACTGCGGCCGGGTTTGTTCCGTCTTCTATAAGGGAACTTAGCCGTTCCAGCGCCTCTCCGTATTTTTCTTTTACAAATGAGCATTTTGCATGGTTGATTGTGGCATCAAAATAAAAACCGTCTTTCCGGGCGGTGTTAAGGTTCAGGTAGCGGGAAAGTACTCTTTCTGTTTTCTCAGGAGCTTTTTCCAGGTTCAGGTTGATGTACAGACGCAAGGCAGGCGTGAAACTTAAGTCAAGATGAACAGCCATATCACACCAGTAGAATGCTTTGTGCAGGAGCGAACGTTTTTCTGTGGCAAGCACAAGATATAGCATGCTCAGGGCAAGGGCAGACTGCGCTGTATTCTGGATATAAAAAGAAGCCCTTAAATAATGGATTGCTTTTGCGGCATCGCCTTTTTTCATAAAAAGAAATGCGTACTGGAAATAAATTTCATAAGGTGTTTCATCGTGCTCGTCTATGTAATGGCATAAAGCTTTTTCCGCACTCGCAAAGTCATTCTTTGAAAGATACCAGCCGGAAAGTTTTCTTGCGGTTTCCGCGGTGTTCAGATTGTAAAGAACCAGAAGATTTTCTTGGGTGTGCTCGGTTCTTGCAATTTTGTTCTGTGCAATTCTTGAAGCATAGGCAGGGTTTTCTTTATTCTGAATTTTTGAAAGACATTCGGCTTCTTTGTCATAGTCTTTTAAGAGCGCATAAAACAGGGCAAGGCGGAAATAGTATGTGTCAGAAAAGCGTTTGTCATCTGCAAGGTCGGAATTTTCATTTTTAAAAACTGCAAGTTCTTTTTTGACTGTGTTTTCCTGTTCTTTTAACACAAGGCTCCCTTCATGCACCATAAGATATTTTGAAATGTCAGCGGCTTCGTTTTTAGCAGGTTCAGTTTTTTGTTTGTCTGCTGCTTTTTCATATTCGGCAAAGTTAAAATCAACTGTCAAATCCTGGGAAGAAATATCCATGATGATTTTTTCGGATTTTCCGCAGAGAACAGAGCTTTGTGTGTTTTCCTGTTCAACTTCCTTGTAATCAAGCATTGCTATCTCCTATAAAAACTCGGCGAAATCTTAGACGGCTTTTTATCCTATTTCCTTTCTGGCTGACTTTTTTGCACGGTGGATTTCCCTGCGCTTTTTGTAAAGCTCCCTCAGGTGATCATCCTCTAGAATGCGGATAAAAAGGAACAGCTTTTCTTTAATGCCGTCAAGTTCACTTTCTTTAGTGCGTTTTCTGTAGTCAAAAGCACACATGGAGCTGATTATTTTCTGAAGTCCGTTCCGTGCATATCCTGGAATAATTGAATCTTCCGAAATGAGCGGGATTATTATAGAAGGGGCAAATTCTGAAAGAAGCTCGTTGTAAAGGGCAAGGCGTTTGTTTTCGTTGCCGTTGAATTCTTCTTTTCCGACTCTGATATTGTTTGCGGCTTCCCAGAAAGTTGAGCCGTTTGTTTCATTCAGTATTGTGTAAAAACTCCGCTTGTCTAAAAGCACAAAAAGCATGCACCCAAGAGCGTAGATATCCGCGCTTTTTGCCAGCTCCAAGTTGTCTTCAAATCCTGAGTACAGTTCCGGGGAGCAGTACATCATAGGCAAATCTTGTGCATCCGGTGAAAACAGTTTTATTTCTCTTTCTATTTCCGGTGCTGCAAGCGAAAGCCCTAAATCTATTAGGACAGCTGTGCATTTTCCGTCTTTACGCACGCCCATTATATTTGAAGGCTTTAAATCCCTGTGGCAGAATCCTTCGCGGTGCAGGCTTTGGACAGCAGAAATCATGGAGCAGAAAAGCTTGAGCCTGTTTGTGCAGGTTTTAAGGCGGTCGTTTGCCTCGTCAAAAAATGATTTCCGCACATCTATATCCATATATATAGAAGAAAAAAATGAAACCGGCACAATATAACTTTTTCCTTCCAGCTGGATATTGGTCTGAATGGTTTTGTGCGGTGTTAAAATCTGCTGCATGCGGTGCTTGCCCTTTAATATTTGCAGAACTTTGCTTTCCCATTTCAGGCACTCTTCTAGATGCTGGTGTTGCTGGCATAAAGAAGGGTTTGTGGCTTTTACGGCTATGTTGCGTCCGGTTACAGCATCGTGGGCATGAAAGATATAATAAAGCCCTGGATTTTCTTCATTATTGCCATAAATCCGGCTTATGCATCGCACGTCTTCAAAAAGGTCTGTAAAATTGCTTGCGCTGGTTATTGCATTGAGCGTAAGAGTTTCCGCCGTTGCAAAGGACTTTTCCGGGAGCGGCTCTTCATCGTAACCTTCAAATGTGAATTCAAGCTGCTCCGGCTGTATAGGTGCTTCTTTTATTGCTGACAAACTGTTCATGGGAATATTATAGCATGGAATTTCGGGAAGTGGTGGAAAAATGCGGGGGTTTTATTAGAAAAAGGCATAAGTGCTTAAAGTTGTGGTATAAAGGAATGGACTATCTACAATTGAAGAATAGCATAGAGATTATTAACTTGCAACTTTATTTTAATAAATCGTGATATTTTTTAACATTTATTCCAAAAATTGTGCTATAATATAAAATTATGCAGGTAGATTATAGAAAATTATGGATACGCCTGATTGAAAAAGGCATTAAGAACAAAACGGATTTAATCCCTCTTGCAGGAATCTCTACAAATATTCTGGCAAAGCTTAACAAGGACGAATTTGTATCTATGGAAAGTCTTGCTAAGATTTGTAAAGCACTTAGCTGTGATATTGGGGATATAGTAACGTTTGAAGAAAAATAAGGGAAGTGTCATTAATTGACACATATATGCGATAAAATAAAAAACGAAAGGAATTAAGAATGGAATACAGCGCTGGTATGGTAAGTTGTCTTTTTTGGTTTAATGAGACGCTTAACACAATTCCATATTATTTAGATAAGATTTCGGTTAGCGATATGAGAAAGATTGCTGTTGAGCAGAATCTTTATCAGGTTCGCGCTCAAGATAGATGCAAAAGAATTACAGGGGTCGTTTATAAAAGACTTGATACTCTTACTCCTGAACTTATTGCAGAACTCCGTGATTCAGATATTAATACTGCTCATATTATTCATCTTATTTCTATTATGAAATCTGATCTTCTTTTCTTTGAGTTTATGAATCTTTGTTTTAAAAAGACTGTGCAGCTTGGTAAAAAAAATATTGATGATGCTGATATTAAGAACTTCTTTGATGAGAAAATTGCGCAGAGTGAAGAAGTTTCTAACTTTTCTACAAGTGCAATTTATAAACTTAAACAAACTTACGTAAAGTTTTTGATTGAAGCAGGACTTGTAGAAAACGCACAGACAAAGAAGATTCTTATTCCTTACATTGATTATAGATTACAAGATACTTTGAAACAAAGTGGATATGGCGCATACCTTTCTACGCTAACAGGAATTGATTATGAGTGATGATAGTTTTGCAGCAAGATTAAATCGTATTAAGGACGAGATTTCTAATCCTGATTTTTTGAAAAACAAAGGGCTTGGAAATGAAGTTGGATATTACATATTTGATTATGCTCCTGAAAGAGAACTTGAAGTTCGTGAGCATATTAAATTACTAAAGAAGCAATTATCAAACGTTGTTGAATTTGATTTATATGAAATTGTGATGGATTTCTTAAAAGAGAATTATTCTCTTGAAGATGTTTTTGCTATGGAAGAAGAAGGATTGGAAACAGTTATAAATGAATTGCAGCCAACTCTTGGACTTACTGAAGACGGAGAGTCTAACCGTATTATCGATCATATTGTAAATAACACACCTGATAATTCAATTGTGTTTGTTACTGGAGTTGGTAAGGTTTATCCACTGGTTCGTTCACATACAATATTGAATAATCTGCACCAGAAACTTTATAAAGTTCCGGTTGTAATGTTTTTTCCTGGCGAATACACAGGCCAAAAACTTAGACTTTTTAATGCAATTACTGATGATAACTATTACAGAGCATTTCCGCTTTGCAAATAAAATAAGTGCTTGGAGAAGAACCTATGAATATTAAGAATATGTTTGAAAAATCAATTGACCGTGACATTCAGGGTGTAATTAAAGTTGGTCAGTCGAATGAAGAAAATGTTTATCAGGAACTCGAAGAATATGTTGTTACAAATGAACTTACAAAACATTTCAGAGATTTTTTCTCAAGTTATAAAAATGGAATTAACAAACATACAGATAAAATGGGTGTATGGATTACAGGTTTCTTTGGAAGCGGTAAATCACACTTGTTAAAGATTCTTTCTTACCTTTTGCAGAACAAAGAAGTAAAAGGCAAAAAAGCTATTGAATATTTTACAGACGGTAAGAAAATTGCTGACCCAATGATTATTGCCGACATGAAGCTGGCAGGAACTGTTCCAGCAGATGTTATTCTTTTTAATATAGATTCAAAAAGTGATTCAAACTCTAAAACTCTTCCAGATGCAATTGTCCGCGTATTTTTAAAAGTGTTTAATGAAATGCAGGGCTTCTGTGGTTCTCGTCCATACATTGCAGACCTTGAAAGACGCTTAACAGACGCAGGGCTTTATGAGCAGTTTAAGCAGATTTTTAAGGAAAGCTCTGGTAAAGAATGGGTTGATGAACGACAAGGCGGAGCTTTTGTTCTTAAGCATATTGCCTTTGCGCTTAACAAACTCACTATAATGTCTGAGGAAGATACACGAACCTGGTATAACGAACAGTCTAAAGATTATCATATCAGCATTGATGATTTTGGAAAATTGGTGCAGAAATACTGCGATAAAAAAGGAAATAACCACCATGTTGTTTTCTTAGTTGATGAAGTTGGTCAGTTTATTGCTGATAATACAAAACTTATGACAAACATGCAAACTGTTACTGAAGATTTAGGAACTGTCTGCGGAGGCCGTGCCTGGATTGTTGTAACAAGTCAGCAGGATATTGATAGTGTGATTCATGTTGAGGGCCAGGATTTTTCTAAGATTCAGGGACGTTTTGATACTCGTCTTAATCTTTCAAGTTCAAATGTTGATGAAGTTATCCGTAAGCGTATTCTTGAAAAAAATCCAGAAGCAAAAGCTTTGCTCGAAGGATTATACAATTCAAAAGAATCTATCATTAAAAACCTTATTACCTTTGCAGACCCGGTTTATAAAAAGCTTTATGAAGATGTCAGTGAGTTTGCGGCTGTTTATCCATTTATTCCATATCAGTTTAATTTGCTTGGAGATGTGCTTACTTCGATTCGTGAACACAGTTCAAGTGGAAAGCATCTTGCAGAAGGTGAACGTTCGATGATTGCTCTGTTCAAAGAGTCAGCAATGGCTTATGAAGAAAAAACTGAAGGTGTATTGATTCCATTCAATAAATTCTATGATGCGCTTGCAAAATTTATTGATCATTCAAACAGCATCGTAATTAATCATGCTTTGGAAAATAAACATCTTGAAAATCCATTTGATACAGACTTGCTTAAAGTTCTGTTTATGATTAAATATGTTCGTACTATTAGGAGTAATGTAGAAAACCTTACAACTCTTCTTGTTTCTCACATAGACCAGGACCGCGTTGAGCTTAGAAAACAGGTTGAAGATTCTTTGCAGAGACTTGTAACAGAAACTCTTGTACAGAAAAATGGTGATGAATATGTATTCCTTACAAACGAGGAGCAGGAAATTAACCGTGCAATTAATAATGAAGTTGTTGATGTTAGCGAAGTAATTGCGCATACAAGCAATATTGTTTTTTCAAGCATCATAAAATCTGCAAGATATTCTTACACAGGAAAAGCTTCCGGACGTTACTTCTTCCCATTTAATCAGAAAGTCGATGGTATCAACAGACACGATGGTGAATCAATTGGATTAAAACTTATTACACCTTACTATAGTGATAAAAAAGATGATTCTGCTATGAGACAGCTTTCTTTAGGCGGAATTGATGCAATTATAAGACTTCCTGAAGATGTTACTTTCCTTGATGAAATTCGAGAGTTTATCAAACTCCAGCGTTATATGACAAAAAATGCAAGTGAACTTTTGAATTCCCACAGAGCGGTGCACGATGCCAAAGCAGCCGAACTTTCTGAAAAGAGCCGTAGAGTTGTTACCTTTGTGGAAAAAGCAATTGGTGAAGCTGATGTATTTATTAATGGCGATGATTATCTTTGCAAAGCGCAGGATGCGGAACAAAGACTTAACGAAGTTCTTAAGAAGCAGGTCGAAACAACTTACTATAAATTAAGTTATATGGAGACTGAACCAAACAAGTCTTCAATAACTTCTATTTTTACAAATAAGAACACACTTGGGCTTACAGGTGGTTCTGACGGAACAAATAAGCTTGCTCTGGATGATTTGGAACAGTTTATTAGATATAATCCTTCGGCAACAAGTACGAGAATGACATTTAAGAGTATCATTGGGCAGTATACATCAGCTCCTTATGGTTTTACTGAATTAGATATAGGCTGGCTTGTAGGAACTTTATTTAAGAATAATAAAATTGCTTTCTCAATTGCAAATAAGGCAATTTCTGTTTTAGATGCAAGCGCAGATGAACTTACTAATTATCTGACAAAGCGTGAGTATCAGGACAGACTGATTATAGAAAGTAAAAAACATATTTCCAATAAACAGTTGAAAATATTAAAAGATTTGATGAATGAGCTTTTTGGTAAATCTGTAAATACTGATGATGATGAAAAATCGGCGGCAGATTTTAGAGAAGAAGCTGCAAGAGCTCTTGAAGATATAAAATCATATTTAAGGGATTATGATTATAATCCAGAGCTGCCAGGAAAAAATTTGCTTGAAAAAGGCAAAGACTTTATGGAAAAAATCTGCACATTCACAATCTATACTCAGCTTTATGTTTATCTGGAAAGTCATTTTAATAATTTAATGGATTATGCCGAAGACAGCAAAAATGTTTTTGACTTCCATAAGGGAGAACAGAAAACAATCTTCAAAAAAACTCTTGAATTAAAAGTGTTGTATGCCAACAGTAAAAATTACATTGTAAATGATTCACTGGCAAATCAGATTTCTGTAATGGAAAACATTTTGCAACAGATAAACCCATGGTCTTCTATTCCAATGCTCAAAATGGCAAATACCACTTTTGAAACCGAGTATTCAAAACTTTTGGCTAAAGCAAAGACAGAAGAAAAGAATACAATTCAAGTAGATTTAGAAAGTGTACTGGAATACTTAAGGCAAAATAACTGCACTGACTCCTTTGGAGTTCAAACTAAATATGATGATATCTTAAACAGGCTTGAAGCTTCGAATGATATTGCAAAAGTAAAATCATTCTCTGCTGAAAGCGCAACTGTAAAATCTGGACTTGTAGCGCAGATTGTGCAGAGTCTTGTAAAAACAACTCCCGCAGAGCCTGGGGCTGCTCCAAAACTTTCTAAGACTGTTCATTTTAATACAGTAATCGCAAATAAAGTTGTACAGATTAATTCAGAAGAAGATATTCATCAGTTTACAATACAGATTGCAGCAGCATTAAAAGACCAGCTAAAAAACAATGCCGGTGGAATAACTGTACTGTTATAAAAAAGGAAATGTAAATGGCAATAGAGAATAGTTTATACGATAAAAAATCTCTCAAAACTGTTGATGGCAATACAGCTAATTTTAGTGAGCTTGCAAAAGATTGTGTTGCTTTTGCAAATTCTAAAGGAGGCTGTCTTGATATCGGTATTGAAGATGATGAGGAACTTCCCCCTAAGGAACAAAAAGTTTCGGATGAATTAATCGTTAAGATTGAAAAAAGAATTTCAGAAAACACAATAAACGTTTCAACTGCTGTAGAAAAACTTGTTGCGCAAAATGGTGGTGAATATATAAAACTGCATGTATTTTACAATAAAGCATCTATTGCAAGTACCAGCGACGGAAAATATTATATGAGAGTAGGTGATTCCAGTAAGCCTGTAAAAGCTGATGAAATTTCCATGATTTTTACTGACAGACCATCGTATGTGTGGGAGACTCAAAAAACATTAAACAAGTATTCTGACTGTGATAAAGAAAAACTCAATTTGTTTTTGCACGACATTCGCACGGCCGGTCGTGTAAGTGATTTTGTAAAATCCAAGTCAGATATTGAACTGTTGAAATACTATCATTTAGTTAATGGTGAATATCTTACAAATCTTGGGGCACTTTGGCTTGGTGATTATTTTCAGAGGTCAAATTTAGGAACATCTCCGCGGATACAAGTTATCAAATACGATGCCGAGGAAGTCAAAATCAACAAGTTTATGTACTGTGATGATGACATGTCTCCAAAAGAGCTTATTGATGCAATTTGGAGTGATGTACCGGACTGGAAAGAATATTATGAAATTCCAAATACAATTCACCGTGAAAGAGTATATGCGTACGAATATAAAGTAATTCGAGAGCTTCTTGTAAACGCTATTGTTCATCGTCCTTACACTATGGGCGGGCATATTTTTATAAAACTCTATCCAGACAGAATGGAAATTATGAATCCTGGAACATTGCCTTTGGGAGTCACTCCTGAGAATATTTTTAACGCCAGCTTCCAGCGGAATGAAGCATTTGGAAAGATTTTCTTTGATCTTGATTATATGGAAAAAGAAGGAAGTGGCTATCATCTTTTATATCAACTTTTGCTGCTGAACGGAAAGCCCCTCCCTATTGTAGAAGAAGGCAAGGACTGGGTAAAAGTAACCATTATGAGAAAGCCCATAAATGATAATGCCTTTTTATTCATGTTTAGAATCAATAAAGAACACGAACTGTCTCAGAAACAGACTATCGAATTAGGTCGTTTATCTCAGGAAAGTAGTTTTACCATTGAGCAGGTAGCAAAAATACTTGAAATATCTGAGGAAGAAGCCTTTAAAATAATTGATGAAATTTATACGGCTGGTATTGTTTCTAAATATGCTGATAAGGATTTATATGTTCTCAAGGGAATCAAAGTGAAAGAAGATGATAATCATGAAGATTTCCAACAAGTTGATGCCGAGAAAAAGTTCGATGAAAATGGAGAAACTACCCAGAAAACTACCCAGAAAACTACCCAGAAAATCATCGAAATGATGAAAAACTACCCTGAAATTACCCAGAAAGAATTGGCAGAACAGTGTGGAATAACAGCTGATGGTATAAAGTGGCAGATTAAACAACTTAAGAAAAAGAATATAATTACCCGAATTGGTTCTGACAAATCCGGGCATTGGCAGATTATTACTCAAGACATAACGGAGACCAAATAAATGAATAAAACCTTAATAAAGAGCTTTGCGATTGATGCTCGTGCGCGGCTTATTCAAATGGCAGTTGATAATGCTGGACTTGTGGGAATTGCAAAGAACAAAATAGATTCTCCTGTTCAAAAAGGCGCAGATTTTGAGATATATAAAACACTTGCCGGAACTGAACATACAATTACAGGAGCTGAAATAAAACAGCGTGAAAACCTTGTAAACAGAATCAAAAAAGACGGATTTGAAAATGTAATGGAAGCAGCCGCTTATACCTGGTTCAACAGAATTATTGCTATCCGTTACATGGAAGTAAATGACTATCTTCCTGCTCGAGTACGAGTCCTTTCAAGTGAAACTGCTGGCAAAAAGGAGCCGGACATTATTACACAGGCTCCTGATAATGTTGACTTGAACTTTACCGAAGCAGAAAAACAGCAGATACGCGAACTTAAATCAAAGCAGAAGATGGATGAAGCATTCCAGCTTTTGTTTATTAAACAGTGCAACGAGCTGAACAAAATATTGCCGAAGCTTTTTGAAAGAACAAGCAGCGGTGAACTTGATTATACAGAACTGCTTTTCTCTTTAAGTTTTATCCAGAGCGACGGAGTTGTTGCGCGGCTTTTGGAAATTGATGAAGAAGATTTCAAAGACCAGGTGCAGATAATCGGCTGGATGTATCAGTATTACAATACAGAGCTAAAAGAGGATACTTTTGCCAAACTCAAAAAGAATGTAAAAATCACAAAAGAGCGTATTCCTGCCGCAACACAGCTTTTTACACCGGACTGGATTGTACGCTACATGGTGGAAAACTCGCTTGGGCGTTTGTATATCGAACATCAAAAACAAATAGGTACGGTGGTTGAGCCTGTCGAAAACACTATTGCTCAAGCAATGGACTGGAAATATTACCTGCCTCAGGCAGAACAGACAGAAGAAGTTCAGAAGAAACTTGATGAAATACGCAGTGAGCAGATGGCAACTGGCGGATTTAATCTTGAAACTATAAAGGTTTTAGACCCTTGTATGGGAAGCGGACACATTCTTGTTTATGCATTTGATGTTCTTATTCAGATGTACAAAAATGCCGGATACAACGAGCGTGACGCAACCCAAAAGATTATGCAGAACAATATCTTTGGACTTGATATTGATGACCGTGCTGCCCAGTTTACATATTTTGCGCTGATGATGAAAGGACGCCAGTACGACCGGCGATTCTTTGAAAGAAATATAGAGCCGAACACTTATGCAATCCAGGAGTCAAACGGGATTAGTGAAAAAGCAATATCTACAGTCAATGACCAAACATCTTCGGTCATTGAGCAAACAGTTTCGGCCATTGAGCCTGTCGAAATGACCATTGCAAAATCCCTTGTCCAAACCTTCTGCGACGCAAAAGAATTCGGCTCAATTATTGATGTGCCAGCCCTTGATTACGATTCTCTTAAAAATACACTTATCGCATGGAAGCAGAACCACGAAGCAACACTTGAAAATGGACTTATAGAAACTGATGTGGATGCTCTTTTGCCTTTGATTGAAATTGCAAAAGTGATGAGCGCAAAATACGATGTTGTTGTTACGAACCCGCCTTATATGGGCGCAAGCGGAATGGGAGAGCGTCTGAGCAATTTTGTAAAGAAGAATTATGAGGACTCAAAGAGCGATTTGTTTGCAGTGTTTATAGAAAAATGTTCCGGATATGCAAAGAAAACAGGCTTTATTTCTATGATAACCCAGCACGCATGGATGTTTCTTTCAAGTTATGAAAAGCTCCGCGCAAAACTAAATGCCCGGACAACTTTGAATATGGCGCATCTTGGAGCGCGCGCTTTTGATGAGATTGGCGGCGAAGTTGTGCAGACAACTGCTTTTGTAACACTGAACAGCTGCATTGAAAATTATAAAGGAACTTATAAGAGGCTTGTTGATTTTGCAGGTGAAGCAGAAAAAGAAGCCGCATTTGCCGATGAGAAAAACACCTATTATGCACAGCAGGATAACTTTGCAAAAATACCGGGAATGCCTGTTGCGTATTGGGTAAGTGAGAATGTATATAATGCTTTTATGTTTAATAATATCAAAAGCATTGCGGATGCCAAAGTTGGAATTGGTAGTGGTAATACTGATTATTTTCTAAAGTTATGGTTTGAGATTCCAATCTATGATATTACATTTGGTGCAGATTCAAGTATGAAAAACAATTTAAAATTTGTACCAATAAATAAAGGTGGTACATTTAGAAAATGGTATGGTAATAATGAATATATTATCAATTGGGAAAATGATGGATTAGAATTAAAAAACTATTCAGATTCTCGTGGCAATAAATTGTCTTATCCCAGAAATCTTGATTATCAATTAAGAAAAAGTATAACTTGGGGCGATATTACATCTGGCGATTCTTCGTTTAGATTTTCTGAAGGTGGTCATTTCTTTTCTGATGTTGGCAACTCACTTTTTGTACATAATGAAGATTTTTTATATTATGTTTTGGCTTTTGCTAATTCTACAGTGCTTAAAGTATTTTCAAAACTAATAAATCAGACAATGCACTTTAAACCTGGTAATATGGAAAAAATGCCTTATGTTTATAACAAAATAGAAAAGTCAAAAATTGATATATTAGTTAAGCAAAATATAGAAATCTCCAAATCCGACTGGGATTCCTTTGAAACAAGCTGGGACTTCAAAAAGCACCCGCTGATATAAGGGAGGCAGGGAAAATGGAAAAGAAAATGCAAATAAGAAACAGCACCGTTGATTTTCTGGTCTTTACAAAGCAGAATTCTCAAGATTCAATAGAAGTGCGCGTGCAGGACGAAAATGTCTGGCTCACACAGGACGGAATAGCAAGGCTGTTTGACATAGACAGAACCGTAGTCACAAAACATCTGAAAAATATCTTTGCGGATAACGAATTGGAAGAAAATTCAGTATGTGCAAAATTTGCACTAACTGCCTCAGACGGCAAAACCTACAATACTAAATTCTATAATCTTGATGCTATTATCTCTGTCGGCTACCGTGTAAACTCCCTGCGAGCCACACAGTTCAGACAGTGGGCAACAAAAGTGCTCAGGACATTCGCCGTTCAGGGCTATGTTCTTGACAAAAACAGGCTGGAAAACGGACAGATTTTTGATGAAGAATATTTTGAGCGCTTGCTGGAAGAAATCCGCGAAATCAGGATGTCGGAACGCAAGTTCTATCAAAAAATTACAGATATTTATGCCACAAGCGTGGATTATAGCAAGGATGCAAAAACGACCAAGGATTTTTTTGCAAACGTACAGAACAAACTTCATTGGGCAATTCACAAGCATACTGCCGCAGAGCTGATTGTAGAGCGAGCCGATGCACAAAAACCTCACATGGGACTTACCAACTGGCGCAAGGCACCAGACGGCAAGATTGAAAAGTCCGATGTCAGCATAGCAAAAAATTACCTGTCAAAAGAGGAGCTTGAAAAACTTGAACGCTTTGTAACTATGTATCTTGATTATGCGGAATTTCAAGCAAAAAAGCGGATTCCTATGACTATGGAAGACTGGGCAACCCGGCTGAACAAATTCTTAGACTTCAACGAGATGGAGATTTTACAGGATAAAGGACGGGTTTCTGCTGAAATTGCAAAATCTTTCGCAGAAAGTGAATTTGAAAAGTACCGAGTTATTCAGGACAGATTGTTTGAAAGCGATTTTGACTTATTCTTGAAAGATGCAAAAAAATTGGAGAACAAGGAGCAATAATTATGGGAATGTTTATAAAAGATAAATTCACAGCTTGGCAAAAAGAATGTAATGACCGTTTTAATCAGCTCAAAACAAATGAAGAGGAATTAAACCGTATCTTTATTGAAATCTACGGCTTGCAGGACGAACTTTCACCTGATGTAGCTGAAAAGGATGTTACGGTGCGCCGCGCGGACTTGCAGAGGGAGATAAAATCCCTCATAAGCTATGCCGTTGGCTGTATGTTCGGCCGCTATTCATTATACAAGGAAGGGCTTGCTTATGCTGGAGGTGACATGAGCGAATCATACCATGACTTCTGGCCAGAAGGCTGTGCTTTTACTCCGGATGCCGACAATGTAATTCCTGTTACCGACGAAGAATACTTTGATGATGACATTGTCACACGCTTTGTGGAGTTTGTACGTCAGGTTTATGGAGAGGACACATTGCAGGAAAATCTTGCTTTTATAGCAGAAGCTTTGGGAGCTCAGGGCGATACTCCAAAAGAAGTTATCCGCTCATATTTCTTGAACGACTTTTACAAAGACCACTGCAAAATCTACCAAAAGCGTCCAATCTACTGGCTCTTTGACTCTGGCAAAGAAAACGGCTTTAAGGCTCTCATCTATATGCACCGCTATGACAGCCAGACACCAGCCCGTGTACGCACGGACTACCTGCACAAACTGCAGAAAATGTACGATGCCGCATTGGTACAGTGCTCTCAGATTGCAGAAAACCCGGCAACAGCTGCCCGTGACAAAGCCCTTGCCTTAAAACGCATCGCCAAAATCACCAAGCAGCTGGAAGAAACAAGGCTTTACGACCAGGCACTCGGCCACGTTTCAAGCCAGTACATCGACATAGATCTGAACGACGGTGTAAACGTAAACTACGAAAAGTTCCAGGGCGTGCAGGTTGCCCGAGAGGGACAGAAAGCAATAAAGATAGATTTGCTGGGGAAGAGAAGGTAAAAATGAAAAAAGAGCAGGAATCTCCAGAAGCCTTTAAGTCAAAAATAGAAGACTATATAAATGCTAATCTTAATACCTATAAAGATGCTTCTCGTATTTACGCTGATTTTAAGGATGAATTAGGAACTACAGAAGAATATAATGGTCGCCAGATATTTGAACTACTTCAAAATGCTGAAGATGCAAAGACTGATGCTATAGAATTTGATTTAAATACAAAGGAACATGTTCTTACTGTATCAAATAAAGGTGAGGCTTTTTCTTCATCTGGAATTCATTCTTTAATGATTGCACATCTAAGTTCCAAAGATAAAATAAATTATATAGGAAATAAAGGATTGGGATTTAGATCGATATTAAATTGGGCTGAATCAGTAAGCATTGAATCTAATAATTGTCGTATTATTTTTTCTGAAAAAATTGCAGCAGAATACTTGAACACAAAGTTAAATCAAACGATTCCTGAGTTAAATCAGTTTAAAACAAAGGATCATTATAACGATGATGTTATTCCAATACCTATTTTAAGTTTACCTGAAATTAAAGATTGTAACTCTAATTCAGATTGGGTAACTAGAATAATTATAAAATATAGAACTTCTTTTCAAGATGATATTATAGCTCAATTAGAAAATTTCTCTGATAAGGTTTTATTATTTTTAACGAATATCAAGAATATAAAATATATTAAGGATTTTGTTGTTATTAAAGATATACACGCTGAAGGTTCAACAGGAAATTCTTCTGTTAGTCATATAAAACTAGGAGATAAAGAATGGACTGTTTTCTCTTCAAAAAATCCTTTACCAGAAGAATATCAAGATAAGAAGCTTAAAATAAAAGAGCACTACTGCATTAAGATTGCTGTATCAGAAGAATATGATGGTGAGCGAAATTATTTATACAGTTATTTTCCAACTCAGATTAGTATTGCACTACCATGTGTAATTCATGCTACATTAGATATAGATAGTTCGCGAAAGACTCTGAATGAATCAGAAAAGAATGAATATATAATTTCTCAAATTCCTAATGTGTTTTTTGATATAATTAATTACTTCAAAAAAAATGAAAGAAAAAATAATATTACGAACAATTGGAACTTATTTAGACTTTTAAAAGCTTCCTCTAGTAACAGTGATAATGTATATATTTCCAATTTTTATTATTCTTTAAACACCAAAATAAAAAATGACTTTGAAATATTTCCATGCATAGATGGGAATTATAGAAAGCTCCAAGATGTAAAGTATTATTCTGATGCATTAAGTAAGAGAATTAGAGAAAACTATTCATCCTTCTTTCCAGATATGCTAATCGAAACTCTGGCTGTTCAAAATAAAGGCATTAGTAATTTATTAGATTCATTAAATAAATATAGCTCAAATATCTTTGATGAAAACATTGAGACAATTTGTAAATCTCATAATTTTTCAAATGAGCAAAGGGCAGAATTTATTGATATTCTGCTTTCAATAAATTGTAATAAACGTCTTTTCTCTTTATTGCTTAATAATTCTACAGAACCTATAGATAGTTCGTATGTTGCTTATACACCTCCATCATCCGATGAGATAACACTTCCTTCATATATGCATATTGAACTTTTAAATAAGTCTTTATATGAATATTTATTAACATACTTTAGAATTACAGAATCTGATGCAAAAAATAAAGCTCGTGATTTGGTGGCAAAAATCCGTTCTATTGTAAATATACAGCCATATGATTTTTCAAATTTAACAGATAGGATTCTGTCAGAAGAAAAACGCCAACTAGAGTCCGATATATATGTTGAAAAAAAAGTTGAAATAATAAAAGAGACAGTATCTGTTTTATTCAATAATTTTAAAAATAGCAACACAAAAATAGATGTACTGAATAAAGATGTACTTCTTTTATCAAGAAATAAAATTGATAGTCATGGTTTTGTAGGAGTTCCTGCAGATACTCTTTATCTTTCCAAAACATATTTAAAAGGCAAGCTTACTGAAGAGGTTTATGGTGATGTTTTAACAGAAAATCAATATCTTATTGATAAAACTTTTTGGGGATTTGAAGAAGAAGATCCAGAATTAGTCGATAGATTTTTTGAATGGTTAGGTGTAAATGAATCCATCGTTACAGAATTCAAAAAGATAGAAGGTTACTATAACTTTAAAGATAAATATCTTGATGAATTTTATAAACAAGGTTTATTTGATAATGTGAAAATTACAAGCTATGTTTCAAATGTACAAAGAATTCAAGATGATAATCTTTTGCTTTTACAAAAACTAGATAGAACAAAATTACTTGCATTATTAAAAAACAATGAAGTTGTTTCAAGTAATATTTTAGTTCATCCAACAGGAAAGGTTATAATTACTTTCGCGAATAGTCCTAGTTATATTTCGTTGCCATATTCATACATTATTTATCAAATCAGAAGTTTAAAATTATATGATTCAGTGTTTTTGGAAGGTTTACCGGACGAATTATTTAAGATAATTGGAAACGATAGTTTTATTGATTATGACTGGTTGGAAAAGCATGTAATTTCACGAGAAGAAGCGAAAGCCCTTCTTATAAACCTTGGAGCAAAAAAGTCATTTGAATCACTGAATGCGGATACTATTTTTTCGATAATTGATAAGCAATACGAATTATATAAAGATACACCAGAAAAAATTTCTCAAAAATCATATCAAATTGCTTTGGATAGCCTTGATAAAATTCTTGATAAAGGGATTGTCTTTGAACCAAATTTAGATATTCATTATTGTTGCAAACAGGGCTCTAAGTATGTGTTTGAAAAAGCAAATGGGGATATATTTTATTCAGATAATTCAATTTTACCTAAAAAAATAATGAATAGGCTTAATATATTAAATATTGGCCCACGAGTTGGAGAAGAAAAAGTAAAACGCTGCTTTGGAATACAGCCATTAAAATCTTCAAATTGCACTATAGTTTCTCCAAACCAGTTAGATGAACAAACGGCTTTATTTAATGAAAGATTTGACGTAAGGCGATTGTATATTTTAATTTTCCGCCTACAAAAGATTAATAAAAATGAAGAACAATTTAGTAAGCCTCTCTCCAATTTAAGATTCTCTTTAATTAAATCAGGTAAATATAACTTCAAAAGCATCAACGAAGAATTAGATAATTATGATTTTCTAATTGATTCCAATATTGCATATATTAAAGTCCCAGAATTACCTCTTGATAGTTTAATTCAGGAATCGTTGTTTCTTGATGCATTTGCTGAATGCATGTGTATTATCTTAAAAGTCTCAGATTCAAATGATTTGAAAAACGATTTTAGAAGAATAATAAAAGAAAATGATATAAAAGATTTACGTCATATTATTGAATTAGATATGCCTCAGGGAACTTATGAAAAATGTGCAAGTTTGTTAAATATAAAGTTTTCGTATGAGTATCTATTTTGGAAAAAAGTTTTTGAATTTTTAAATTTATCTTTTCCAGAACACATAGTAAATTCAGAACAACTACAACATTATATTCAGGATGAGCAAAAACTTGGGTTTGTTTATGACTATTCAAAAATTGATTACGAAAGTTTTGATACACCTGATACTCTTGAATTGCTAACTATGTTAAAGAATAAAGGAATACCAATAGAAAATGTAATATCAGAAAATGGATTATTTCATATTCATAGTAGACATTTTAAGCCTCTTTTTTATAGTAAACAAGAGGCTTTTTCAAATATTTTGTACGATTTAGTTTTAATGGGGAATATTGAACAAGAAAAATTTGTGGGACTTTGTTTGAAGTTTACATATACAGATAAATTTAACGACTATGTTTGTAATTATAAATACACTATTAATCCAGATTATGAACAATTATTCAATGAATATATTTTTAGTAATTTAGGAATTGACTTAACCCAACAATACACAAATCGACAAATAAAAAACTTGTATAAAGATTTGTTTTCTGATTTTGACGAAAACGATTTACCTAATGAAATTCGAAGTTTATTATATTTCGAAGGAAATGAAGAAAAAATAAAACAATATTTAGAAATAGATGTTCCTGAAAATACATCTACACCAAATAATAGCGGTTCTAAACCTCTTGATATTGTTGAAGGACATCTATCAAAATCAGGGAAAGGTCCAAGACTTCCTTCTCAAAAAAAAGGAGAGTTTGGAGTAGTAGGTTCTTTGTCAGATAAAAATAAAAGGAATGCAGGAAAATCTGCAGAACAACAGGTTTTTGAAAGTCTTATAAATAAATATGGAAAAGACAATGTTATACAGGTTTCTGGAAATAGTGATACTCCTTTTAAGAATGATAAAGAGCATTTTGATATTGCATATCGAACTTCCGTTGAGGAAGAATGGAGATATCTAGAAGTAAAGAAAAGTGATGGCTCTCAATTAATACTAACTTCAGAAGAAAAGAATTTTGGTTGTAAAAAAGAAAACTCTGACAAATATGATTTTGCTTTGGTAGATGGGGAAAAAATCTCAATTATTCGGAATGTTTTTAATTTTACAAATGGTGAATCATTTGAAGAAAATAGTTCATTTGATATATCCCCTAAGGATTATTACTTAACTTTCAAAATTGATATTAATAAGGATATTAATGATGACTAAAGAAGAACTTGAAGCAAAAATCGAAAGTTATTGTTCTCGTATTACATATTTGAATGACTGTTTTGAATTGCATAAGTTAATGATAAACAGCCAGAAAGAGAATTTATCTGAAATCAATGAATTTCCTGCATTCTATCAACTGGCTGAAAAATCTTTTATTCATGTCTGCATCATAGAATTGGCAAAACTTTATGATTATGGTAGTGAAGCAGGATTAGAAAAATTAATTAATATTTGTGGAGCAAATCAAAACTTATTTTTAAAGAAGTTTCATAATGCAATAACAGATTGTGAGACAGATGAAATTGTCAGAAGTTATGACATTCCTGTTGATATTAAAAAAGATATAGAAGAAGCAAGAAATAAACTTGAAAGCCTGAAGCAAATTATTGAAAACTTAAAAGGACAAAGAGATAAGTTCTATGCTCATTTAGATAAGCAATATCAGAAGAATCCATCTTCACTAATAACCGACTATCCGCTTAATTATGGAGATATAAAGGAACTTATAAAAACAGCAACCATTATCTGTAATACATTTTATCAGGATTTATGCAGAACAGCACATGCATGCCAGACTTCAAACTGGGATGATATCAATAATGTATTTAAAATGGTAAAAGAATACAAAGAAATAAAAAATAAAGAATTTGAAAGACAAATTGAAGAATTAAGGAAAAGGGAGACTAAATAACTTATGTCCAAAATGTCACAACTTCTAAATGAACTTTGCTCCTATCCAACCGAACGAGAATGGTTCGAGTTCAAAGAAAACTGGTATGCAAAAGACCAGCTTGGTCAATATATTTCTGCTCTTTCAAACAGCGCCGTAATTGAAGGCCGACAAAACGCTTACTTTGTCTGGGGTGTTAATAATGAAACTCATGATATTGTAGGAACAAAGTTTGATCCAAATTGTGATGTTAATAATGAACCTTTAAAGCACTATCTATCGCGACAGCTTGAACCTGATATTAATTTTAGTTTTGAAGAAGAAGTAATTGAAGGAAAGAAAGTTGTTGTGCTTACAATTCCTGCCGGTCAAACTCTAGAAGGATTCTTTGCTGGAGAATCTGTTCCTGTTAATCAAAAGCTTTCAGAAATATTTTTGCAGCTGCATATCAGTGAAAAAACAGGGCGTGGTGTTCCAAAAGTCGTAGAAAAATACGGCAAAGATGCCTATGAATTCCACGAAAACACAATACTTGTAACCATTCCGTTCAGGTGGATTAATTCTGTAGGCTGGAATGTGGAACAGATTGGCAATAATGTGTTTATTCCCGAAAGTTCACCAAAAACTAGGGAAGAAAAAGATTCTTCTACCCTAAATTATAAAAAAACTAGGATAGAACCGGAAAAGTTCGATGAAAACACAAATAAGTTCGGTGTAAATACAGAAAGTTCGATGAAAAGTTCGATGAAAATCATCGAACTTATGAGGTTAAATTCGATGATAACTGCGGTAGAACTTGCAGAGATTCTAAAAATTTCTAAACGTGCAGTTGATAAGCAAATCCAGAAATTAAGAGAATCAAATAAAATCCGCCGTATTGGTCCAGATAAAGGCGGTCATTGGGAAATTATCGAAAAATCAGAGGATGGAAAATAAAATGAGCCTGAAACAAATAGAAACAGAATTAAACGCACGTTTTGCAGATTACAACAAATCATCTTCCCGAAATATCATCTTCTGGTATGACAAAGATGGTCAGTATGCTGATGAAATTGACAGCATAAATCTTTCTCACGCAAAATTACAGAAACTGACAAAAACAAATTCTCTATCTACAAAATATTTTATTGAGCACGAAGACACTGAATCTAATTATTTAATTTATGCTGCATTTGATAAACCGACAGTTGCCGAAGATCATTTGTTTGACATGTATCTTTATTCAAGACATTTTGTTACTGACAGGGAAAGTGCCATTTGTGAAGACTGTAAAATTTCTACAGTATTCTTACCATTCCTCAAGAAATTTCCGCACTTCTGGATTGAAAGCAACGAAAAGAGATTTAAAGAACTTATATCAGTAGCAGACCTGAGTCATTTAACAGAAAAACAGCTTGGTCTTATAATACTTGCTTCGGTTGTAAAAACAGAAACTGCCGATTTTAATCAGATGGTTAAGATTCTGATTACATCTGACTTTGTTGATGGAAAACAGAGAATCTATAATAATCTTGTAAAATTTGGACTTGATGAATTATTTTGGCAGTATTGTGCAGAAGAATATGGATTTAATAAAGACGTAAAAGCTTTTGATAAATTGATTGCATCTTTGTTCATTACTCATTGTAAAAGTCAGATTGATGAAGAGTTTGCTGCTAGTTATAAGCCATATATTCTTTCTAAGATGCCGAATGTTGTTCTGCTTGTTTCCAGCATTATGAATGATATGAACAGCACTTCAACCTATTCGCTACTAGCTAGAAAAGTTGAAGATGGATTTAAGATTCTTGATTTGATTTCTAAACTGAATATCGATAATCTTACTGACTGTTTTACTTTTGAAGTTATTGACTATAAAATTTCTGAATATCTGATTAATAAAATTTTAAATGAAAATGACGGTTTAAATCACCAGTATATGAGTGTGCTTATTTCTAGAATTAAGAAAACTCATTTTGAAAACTATAAACTTATATACAGAACGATAGACCGTGCAAGTCATTTATTAAATGCTATCAAAACTTTTGAAGTAGAACTTCCTGGCGCTTATACGATTGATGATGTGATTAATAAATACACAGGAAGCTGGTGTAGCATTGACCGTTATTACCGACAGTTCTATTATGCATTAGATAATTCAAGTGACCATGATAAACTGGACTCTGTTTTGGAAAAACTTAGAGTTCTTGTTGAAAATTCATATACAAATAAGTATTTGAGCAGTCTTTATCTTATCTGGCGAAGCAAGATGCTTGCAATTTCTGATTACAAAGAATTGCCAGGAAGAAAGCAATGGCAGTTCTATGAAAAGGTAGCAAAATCTTCTGCACGAAATGAACGTACTGTTGTTATCATTTCTGATGCCTTCCGTTATGAATGCGGTAAGCAGCTTGCAACAAAATTAAAGAAAACTGCCGGCTATAAAGTTGAAAATGATTATATGATTTCGACATTACCTTCTTATACTCAGCTTGGAATGGCGGCATTATTGCCAAACAAAAATTTTAAGATTGATTCCAAAACTTATGTTTCTCTTGATAGTAAATCTACTGCTGGAGCTGACGCCCGTAATACAATTTTAACTTTGCCGGAGAATCAGCCTAACGGTCTTTGCATTAGGTTTGATGCTGTATTTAAGAAGCCTCGTGATGCAGTTAGACAACTTTTTGCCGGTAAGGATTTGATTTATATTTATCATGATAAAGTTGATACTACTGGCGATGATATGAATACTGAAAATCAGGTTTTTGATGCCTGTCAGGAAGCTATTGATGATATTGTAAAATTGATTGCGCAGCTTACAAACGGCTGTTCAATCGGTAAGTATATTGTTACTGCTGATCATGGATTTATCTACAAGAGAGATAAGATTCAGGAGTCTGATAAACTTTCTACCGGTCATATTCATGCTGAGGACATTAAGAAAAGACGTTTTGTTCTTACTCAGAATAAAACAATTATTGATGATACTTTAAGATATAGTATGGGCTATCTGGGTGAAAGCATGGCTGATACAGAAGTAGTTGTTCCTTGTGGTATTGATATTTTTAAGGCTCAGGGCGGACAAAACTTTGTTCATGGTGGAGCTGCTTTACAGGAGATTGTTATTCCACTTGTTACGGTGGAAACTTCACGCGGCAAGCATCAGACTCAGGAAGTTAATATTGATTTAGCAAGTGTATTCCGAACAATTTCAAATCTAAACACTTACATTGATTTTATTCAGAAAGAACCTGTAAGTGATACTTTGCGCCCAAGAACAATTCGAGTTTGGTTTGAGGACGCAAACGGAAATAAAGTTTCTAATGAAAATATAATTGTGGCTGACAGAACAAATACTAATCCTGATGAACGAAAATATCAGGAGAAGTTTATTTTTGCAAGCCGAAAGTACAGTCCAAAAGATAAATACTTTATGCGCATTAGTGATAATGAAACTGGAATTGAAATTTCTCATTACGAATATGTAATTGATATTCCGTTTGCAGATGACTTTGGATTTGGATTTTAGGAAAATAGCAGGAGAAAAAAATGGACGAATTGGCACAGAAAATCTATGAAGCATTTCCTGGAAAGATTGTACGAAAGGATTTAACAAAACGTATTAAGGAAGGAGCAAATGTTCCTGTTTATGTTTTGGAATATCTTTTAGGAATGTACTGTTCAAGTACAAATGAAGACGAAAATAACGAAGGAATTAAAAATGTAAAACAGATTTTAGCAGATAATTTTGTTCGTCCAGATGAAGCTCAAAAAATTATTTCTAAAATCCGTGAGCATGGCTCTTATACTGTAATTGATAGAATTACAGTTAAGCTGAATATCAAAGAGGATGAATACCAGGCAGAATTCTCTAATCTTGGAATTAAAGAAGTTACTGTTTCCAGCGATGATGTTGAAAAATACGACAGACTTGTTTGTGGCGGTATATGGTGTATTGTTCAGATGGATTATTTTTACGATGAAAACGACAGATCAAAAAGTCCGTTCCTTATTAAAAGCCTTACGCCGATTCAGATGCCAAGCATTGATTTTGATGTTGTAAAAAATGCCCGCTCTAAGTTTACAGATGAAGAATGGATTACTTTAATTCTTAGAAGTACTGGAATGGAGCCGACACAGTTTGATGAGCGTGTAAAATGGCTGCATCTTGCACGTTTGATTCCTCTTGTAGAAAACAATTACAACCTTTGTGAACTTGGTCCACGTGGAACTGGTAAATCTCATATTTATAAAGAAATCAGTCCTAACAGTATTTTGGTTTCTGGTGGTCAGACAACTGTTGCAAATCTTTTTTACAATATGGGATCTAGAACTATTGGTCTTGTAGGTCTTTGGGATTGTGTTGCTTTTGACGAAGTTGCTGGAATTAAATTCAAAGACCAGGATGGAGTTCAGATTATGAAGGACTATATGGCATCCGGTTCTTTTGCACGTGGTAAAGAAGAAAAAAATGCTTCGGCATCTATGGTTTTTGTTGGAAACATAAATCAGAGTGTTGAAACAATTTTGAAAACTTCACACTTATTTGAACCGTTCCCATCTGTTATGGCAAATGACTCCGCTTTCTTTGACAGAATGCATTGTTATGTTCCTGGCTGGGAGATTCCAAAATATAGACCTGAGTTTTTTACAAATGATTATGGATTCATAACAGATTACTTTGCAGAGGTTCTTAGAGAGCTTCGTAAAGTTTCTTTTGCAGATGCTATCGACAAATACTTTAAGCTGGGAAACAATTTGAATCAGCGAGATGTTATTGCTGTAAAGAAAACTGTTTCTGGTATGGCAAAGCTTCTTTATCCTGATGGTAATTACAATAAAGAGCAGATTGAACAAATTTTGCGATTTGCACTTGAAATGCGCCGCCGTGTAAAAGAGCAGCTCAAGAAAATTGGCGGTATGGAATTCTTTGATGTAAATTTTTCTTACATTGATAATGAAACATTCCGTGAAGAGTTTGTTTCTGTACCAGAGCAAGGTGGCGGAACTTTAATTCTAGAAGGTATTGGAAAACCCGGGCATCTTTATACTGTCGGGAAAGGTGCAACTGGAATGCTTGGAACATATAAGCTTGAAACTCAGGTTAGCCATGGATCTGGTAAGTTTACAAAAACTGGGGTTGGAACTAATCGCGAAGCAAAAGAAGACATGGATACTGCTTATAAATATTTACAGGCTAACTATAAAAATATCAGCGCTTCAATTGGCGTAACTGAAAAAGATTATTTAGTTGATATTCAAGACTTGAATGGAATTGGAATTACAACACAACTTACAATTCAAACTTTAATTGCGATGTGTTCTGCAGCTTTGAATAAACCTGTGATTTCCAGTTGTGTTATTCTTGGGGATTTGAGTATTGGCGGTACAATGATTAAAGTTGAAAGTCTTGCTGATTCATTGCAGGTCGCAGTAAGTGCCGGTGCAAAGAAGGTTTTGATTCCAATGGTTTCTGCTTCTGATTTGCCGACTGTACCACCGGAGCTTATTAGTAAATTTCAGTTGATTTTCTATAGTTCGGCTGAGGATGCGGTGTTTAAGGCTCTAGGAGTTGAATAATGGATGAACGGTTATAATAAAAGTGCAGTCTGAAAATACCCGAAAATAAAACGGTGGATTATCACCATAAAAATCTCTGGCATAATTAAAAATTTTTTTGCTTGACAAAAAGTTTTGTCTGTATTAAGTTATTAACAACTTGATAATTTAATACAAATGTGTTAATATTATCCTAGATAGATAAGAACGGAGGGGAAAAGGAGTTCTTATGGCAGACGAAAGACGGATTAGCGAGTACGGCGAGTTCTTGAAGCATCTTAGGATTGATAAAAGGGAAATGCTTAAGAATATGGCGGATAAGCTTGGCATAAAATCTTCATATCTTTCAGCCATAGAAAGCGGAAACCGCGACATTCCGCCGAATTTGACGGAACTGATTTGCTCAAAATACGGCTTGAGCGATGAGGAATGTAAAAAGCTGCATGAGGCGGAGCTGAACGAAGACAGAAAACTTGTGCAGATTGATATGGAAAAAATCAATGCCAACCGGCTTGCAAAAGAGGTTGTGCTGAATTTTGCGGGAAAAGCCGCAAGTCTTAGCGACGGGCAGCTTGAAGAAATTAATGCGATTTTGAATCGTAAATAAACAAACAATAAGGAGGTACGCCTATGATGGTGCTTGTGGCTGTAAAAACAGCCGAAAAAAATGAAGCCGCTTAAGTTCTGGTAAAACTAAAAGCGGCTCTGGTCAAGAAGTTGGATAAACCAATTCTCGAAATACAATATTAGAATTATAGTTTTTCCTTCTTCTTTTGTCAATTTATGGATTTCCGCAAAGCCGGAATTGCAAACGCGCGCCTTCTGCCGCAGGAAAATAGCAGAAGAAGGATTTTAATTATGGTTCAGATTTATACCTATCAGAATTCCCTCAAAGTGAATGAGGGCAAAGACAAGTATTGCTTTAGAAGTGTCGTTGACCAGACTATGGACAATGAGCAGCTTATAAAGGAAATTATCAGCTACAATTCAACAATTACAGAAGCAGATGCCCGTGCGGTTCTTTCTGTTCTGAATGACAGGGTTAAGCATTTTGTAAACCTTGGCTACAAAGTGGAGCTTCCGTTCGGCTGGATGTTTAACAAGGCAAATGGCACTGTTGCAAGACTGAATGATGGTTTTGTGGCTGGAAGCTCTAACCACCGCATAACAACAGTCTTCAAATTCAAGGACGATGCGGCGGACGAGATGATTAAAAATGCGGCCTATAGACAGGCGGGCAGCGGCTATGTTCAGATTCCTGTAATCAAAGAGATGTGTTCAATTCTGAATAACGGCAAGGAAAGTGATGTTCTGGAATTTGCTTCCGGCTCAATGCTCAGAATTAAAGGAAAGAATGTTTCTTTTGATGCGGATGACGAGGCTCAGGGAGTTTTCCTTGTTGCTTCTGACAAAACCGAGATTCGTGTTGCAAGTTATAACAGAATCGGCACAAGCGTTGTTGAAGCGTATATTCCTTCTGGAACCGCAGCTGGCTCTTATGAAGTAAAACTTGCAACAAAAGCAGGCAGCGAACGCTATGAAAAATGCATATCTTCCGCAAAGCTTTCTGTAACTGCGTAGAAATTTAATTGAACTGAACTTGTAAAGTGCAGTCAGCCTTGGGGAAATTCGCTCCGAGGCTGTCTGCGGCTGTTGCAGGCTTTTTTACCTTAGCTGGTATGATGCGATTGTCTACTGCAACAAGCAGACTCTCTGCTCAAAAAACGAAAAATGTCTGCTTTATGCTTTGCAAAATCTATAATGCATTTGCCCTATTTAAATTTTGACGTTATAGTTTTTTTGTGATAGAATATTAATAAAATTTTATTTTAAAAGTTTTCCAAAAATATTTTAGAGAGAGGGTTATTTTGAACGAGAAAACTGTAAAAGATTTCAAACAAATTCCTATAATTATTCCATCTTACGAACCTGATATTCGTCTTTTAGACCTTTTGCGAGATTTAAAATCTTATGGATTTACTAAAATTATTTTAGTAAATGATGGAAGTTCTCCAAAGTTCAATTTTATTTTTGAAATTGCAAAAAATAATTCTAATGTTGAAATTTTATATCATCAAGAAAATTTGGGGAAAGGTGCGGCTTTAAAAACGGCTTTTGATTATTGCATAAAAAATATTAAAAATTTGGGCGGATGCATTACTGCAGATTCTGATGGACAACATTCTCCAAGTTCAATCAATAATTGTATTTTAGCTTTAATCAACAATCCTCAGAATTTAATAATGGGAGTTAGAGACTTTCATAAATCTGGAATTCCTAAAAAAAGCATAATCGGAAATCTTCTTACAAACAAAATTATCAATAAAATTTATGGAAAAAATCTAACTGACACACAAACTGGACTAAGAGGTTTACCTTCAGATTTTATGAAATTATGCACTCAACTTGAAGGAAATCGTTTTGAATTTGAAATGGAAATGTTAACTTTAGCTTTAGAAAAAAATATTCAAATTACAGAAGTTCCAATCGAAACGATTTATGATTCTGAAAGAAATCATTCAACACATTTTAGACCAATTGCTGATAGCATAAAAATTTATAAAACTCTAGGATTTTTTAGATGTTTAAAAATATTGTTTTTTGGAAGAAAATAATATAAAGTCTATACAAAATCACTTTTCTAAACAAATTTTTAAGAAAATTGGGAAATCGTTATGAAAAAAGTTGTAATTATTGGTGGTGGCATCGCAGGTTTGGGAGCTGGAATTATTTGTGCCCGAAATGGTTATGAAACTGTTATTTATGAAAAAAATTTAATTCCTGGTGGTTGTTGTTCTGGTTGGCGACGTGGAGATTACGAAATTGATAATTGTATTCATTGGATGAGTGGAACTTTAAAAAACACACCTCAATATGATTTATGGAAAGAAGTTGGTGCTTTAAGTGATGATATGAAACTTATTAAAAGAGATGCATTTTATTCTTCTGAATATGATGGAAAAACTGCAACTCTTTGGCGTGATATTGAAAGAACTCGTAAAGAATTGATAGAAATTTCTCCAGAAGATGAAAAAGAAATCAACCGATTTATAAATGCAACAAAATTAGGAATGAAAGTTCAATTCCCAAAAGACATTCCTTGGGATGAAGAAAATGCTTTTAGTAATAAAAATCTTTCTCTTGACTATTCCGCTTTAATAAAAACTATGTTTGAATACGTTAACATAAATTTGGAAGAATTGAGTAAACGTTTTAAGCATCCTCTTTTGCAAGTTCTTATCAGTGATTTTATGAACAGCGATTATGAATCATATTGGCTTCCTTTATCGTATTCTATTTTTGCATCTGGTGATGGCGAATTACCTGACGGCGGTTCAATGGGTGTTGTTCGCAACATGGTAAAAACTTTTGAAGCCGCTGGTGGAAAACTTTATCTTGGAAAACCGGTAAAAAAAATCAATATAAATAAAAAACATTATTCTAGCATGAAAAAAATATTTGATTTAAAAAGTATAAATTTCTATAGAATTGCAAAAGTTATAGATAAACGGGCAGATGGAATTACATTAGCAGATAATTCTTTTGTTCAAGCAGATTATATTATTTGTGCTTGTGATTTAAATTTCACTTTTGCTAATCTTTTAAAAAGAAATTTTATGCCAAAACAACTTCGCCATATTTATAGAAAAGAAAAAAAATTTCCTTTATATAGTTCTTTTCAAGTTGCATTTTCAGTTGAAGAAGAAATGCCAGAAGTTGATCAGCTTACTTTTGAATGTAAACCTTTTTTAGTTGGAATGAAAGAAATTAATAGAATTTGTGTAAAAAATTATCGTGTTTATGGAGATTTTATTGCACCAAAAGGAAAAACCGTCATTCAAGTTAGCATTGTTCAAAAATCTGATGATTTTGACTATTGGAAAAAAATGCACACTTTAAATACAGATTTATATGAAATCACCAAAAAAAATATTGCTGATAAAGTTCTAGAAAGAATAGAAACTCATTTTCCAAAATATAAAGGAAAAATTAATATTTTGGATATTTGGACGCCTTATACTTATTTTCATAGAAATAATTGCTACAAAGGTGCATATATGCGTTTTATCACAACTTTTACAAGCAGAGGAGCATTTATTCCTTGTGATATTAAAAACTTAAGAAACGTTTTTCTTGCTAGCCATTGGCTTCGTTATCCTGGAGGAATTCCAACAGCGGTTACAATGGGAAAAGTTGCTGCATCACGCTTAATAAGTGTAGATAAAAAAAGTAAAGAACAAACCGATTAATCTAAATTTTGCATTTTTACTGATGATAAAATTTATTTTATAAAAAGTTCCATCACAAAAACCACAGCACAACAAACGCATGCAACTGGAAAAAGTCCTGCTCCAAAAAACGAAAGGATAATTCCAATCACGAGAGCAACAATTCCTGCAATCGGAGAATTTGTTGCTTGTACAATTGCAGGAAAAGTCATAACCGATAAAGTTACATAAGGAACATAATATAAAAATGATTTTATAAATTTATTTGTTATTGGTTTTCTAATTAAAGTTAAAGGCAAAACTCTTATCAAGTAAGAAACTATAAACGCTGTAAAAATTGAAATATAAGTATTTAACATTTTTTATCTTCCTTTGTTGATTTATTCTCAGTTTTTGAAAAATCATTTTCGTCTTCAATTGGTTTGATAATTGCTACTACAGAAGAAATTACAATAGTTAGAATAATTGTTCTTGTTCCGCTCGGTAAATTTTTTACATAAGGAGCAATCGAACAAATATAACTAGAAACAAAACTTACTATAACTGCAATTGCGATGATAAAATTCTTTTTTGCAGGAGGAATTATAATTGCCAAAAACATTCCATAAAGTGCAACCGATAAAGCACTGACAACTCTACTTGGTAAAAAATTTCCAGCAATAATTCCTAAAGAAGTTCCAATACTCCAAAGAGGAACTGCAATTGCCATTGCACCATAATTATAAAAAGGATTTATAAAATCTTTTCTAGCAATTGTGATTCCAAAAATTTCATCAGTAACGCCAAATCCAACTAAAAAACGATGAATTAATTTTGTTTTAGGGTCAAATTTTTGACTTAAAGAACAACTCATCAAAAAATAACGTGCATTTACAACTAAAGTAATTAATGCAATTTCTAAAAATGAAGCTTTTTCTTGAATTGAAGTAAAAAGTGCATTTTCACCAGCCGAAGCCATATTTAAAAAACTTGCAATAAAACCTTGCACTGGAGTTAATCCTGCGTTTCTAGCGACAATCCCCAAAGAAAATGCAACCGCAAAATATCCTAAACCAATAGGAAAACCGTCTCTCACTCCTTCTAAAAATGCCTTACTTTTGTTCATACAGTTTTTCCATCCCATTCTTTTGAATGTTGTCTTTCAAATTTTATAACTGCATCAAAATCAACTTCTGGAGAACAATTTTGCTCAATATTCATAGCAGTTGTATGAAGTCGTTTTATGCAATCTGATTTTTCGTTATAGCCTAGTTTAGACTTTTCAATACTTTCTCGCAATACACGAATAGATTCATCATAAATCTTTAAAGGAACAGGAAACGGATGACCATCTTTTCCGCCATGAGCAAAACTAAATCTGGCAGGATCATTAAATCTACTTGGAGTTCCATAAATCACTTCGCTAACCAAAGCTAAAGATTGCAAAGTTCTAGGACCAAGCCCCGGAGTAAGCATTAAACTTTCAAAATTTTTAGGTTGATTTTCATAAGCAGTCGCCAAAACTCCACCAAGTCGCTTTAAATCTACATCTTCTTTTAAAACTTCGTGATGACTTGGCATTATGAGCGAACGACCTTCTGTTTCAAAAACGAATTTATTTGATTTTTCATTTTCTGTGATTTGTTCATACTCCGGAAAAAGTTCATTTTGTAATTTCTTTTCGTGATTTTCAAAACCCGCTGATTTAGATGATTTATTTATAGAAGAAACTTTTCCACCATTAAATAAAATAATTTCGTTAGAAGGATTTTTTATTTGGGTGATTTCTTTTAAAATCTTTTCTGGAAATTCAAGTGCCATTTCCAAAATTGAATTTCTTGTATTTTTTGCTTGAAAATCGGTTAGATTTAAAATTTTTCCTCTGTTATCGCCAACAATTCCTGTATGTGGCTCTTCAACAAAAGAACGCAAATCTGCCGAACACCAATGATAACGACGTGCTTTTTTTTCTGAAACATTCATTCCCTGTTGAACGACAGCCCAATTTCCATTTTTTGTTAAGATAAAATTATGCTGATATAATTGAAATCCATCTTGAATTGCATTGTTATCAACTTTCGCAACAAGTTTGCTATTTTTAACAAATTCTTCGCCATTTAAACCAGTTTTATCACCAATTTCCAAAAGTTCATTCGGCGTCATTCTAGAATATTTTCCACGTCCACCACAAATATAAATTCCTAAATCTTTTGAACGAGAATTTAATCCGCGTTTTAAGGCATACATCACAGAAGTTGTAATTCCAGAACTATGCCAATCCATTCCTAAAACTGCACCAAAACTTTGAAACCAAAGCGGATCACTTAAGCGAACAAGAACTTCATCAACTCCAAAATTTTCTACTAAAGATTCGGTAATAAAAGTTCCTAAAACCATCATCCTATCACTAAGCCAACGAGGAACAGTTCCTGTATGAAGAGGCAAATCTGCATGTCCGGAATTTCTAATTGCTGACATTTTATTTTTCTGGTTTTAAAAATACACAAATATAATTTTCTGTGTTCAAATATTTTTTTGCTTGTTCCATCATAACTTCTGGAGAAATCCAATTTACAACTTTTTCAATATCTGAAGAAACCCAAATTGGTTCATTTTCAAAAACAAGTTCATTTGTAATTCTAGAAATCCACCAGTTATTATTTCGCAAATTAGTTTCTCTAGACCGACGCAAACTTTCTTGAATTTTTTCTATATAATCTTGCGAAATCAGATTTTCCTGTAAAAATTTTATTTGTGATAAAACTTCGTTTGTAAGTTCTTCTTCGCGTTCAGGTTCACAACCAAAATTTATTTCAAAAAAGTAATTTCTTTTAGAATATCCATCTATTCTGCCAAAAGCACCAACTCCGTAAGAACCGCTTTTTTCTTCGCGAATAGATTCTCTTAAACGAATATTCAAAAGAGAAACAAATTCATTTGCGAGAAATCTTTCATAATATTTTTTTTCAATATCTTTTTCTGGAGAAATTTCACCACCAAAACCTAAAAAAACTTGTCCTTGTTTGTCTAAACCTTTATAAACAGTTTGATTTGTAATTTTTTTAGGAAAAGGAAATATTTTTTCTCCAAAGTTTTCGTATTTTTTTGAAGTTTGCATTGAACCTAAATAAATATTTGCAAATTCCAAAAGTGATTTTTCATCAAAATCGCCAACAAAAACAAAAGTAAAATCTGCAGGATTTTCAAAACGTTCTTTAAAAACTTTTTCTGCCGTATTTTTATTTAATTTTGAAACAAATTCTAAATCATAAGGGGCAAAATAAGGATTATTTTCGCCATAAATAATTTTTTTAACTTGTTCTATAAAAACTTCTTGCGGCTGATTTCCATAATTTTTTGCAGATTCAGTAAAATCATTCATCAAAACTTCCCAAGCTTCATCAGAAAATTGTGGATTTTCAAATATCAAATAAATAATTTGCAAAAGACTTTCTAAATCTTCGTTTGTACTTACACCAGAAATATATTCTGTCGAATTTTCAATTCCAATATCAAAATTTATATTTTTTGTACTAATTTTTTTCAAAAACTGATTATAATTCAATCCATTCATTCCAGACAAAGTCATATAATTTACAGAAACTTTTGCAGAAGGAATTTCATTTTCAGGAACTAAAAAAAGTCCGCCCTTACTGATTGCATAAAGTTGTATTTGATTTTTTATAAAATCTGTTTTTTTAGTTAAAATTCTAATTCCGTTGTTCAAAAAATATTCATTTACATCAAGTTCAGAAATTTTATTCTTAGAAGAAATTTTTCCTTTTGATTTAGGTCTTTCCATCAAAATATCATCATCAATATCATCTTTATAAGCAGAAAGTTCTGTTTGATTTTTATATTCTGTCCAAATTTTCATAATCATATTTTCAGAAGGAATATTTTTTGCAAAAGAAGGAGCTTGTATAAACATTAAATTTCCTCTGTCTTCAAATAATTTTTGCAATTCCAAATTAAGATTTTCCACTGTGAGATTTTCTAAAATTTGTTTGTAGAGATTGTAATCATCTTCCGCAGAAGTAAAAATATTTCCTGTTAAATCAAAATCCACAAGTCCATCTACAAAAACTGATGATTGTGTCTTTTCTCGATTTTTATAATTTTGTTCAATAATTAACGAAAATGCTTTTTTTATTCGTAAAAATTCATTTTCAGTAACGCCAAAAGTTAGAATTCTATCACATTCATCTAAAAAACTTTTTAAAGCAGATTCAAATTGGTCTTCTTTTGGAACAATTGCAAAATATGAAAAATCGCAATTTTTGGTGTACGGTAAATCATCAATAGCCGCTTGCAACCAAGGAGAATTTTGACTTGTAGAAATTTCTTGTAAACGTTGATTAAAAATTTGCCTGCAAATATTTTGAATAAAATTTTCACGAAATTCATTTTCCGTTGTGATTGGTTTAAAATCTTCATTTCTTCTAAAAATATTTATAACCGTATATTTTTGTTCTTCATCAAAAAAGAATTTAATTTGCTTTTCTGATTGCACTGGAACTTCAAAATTTGGCAATTTTAGATTTTCGTTACTTGCAGGAATTTTTGACATTGTAGAAATTATTGCTTTCTCTAAAATATCTTGATTAAGGTCACCAACTGCAACAATTGACATAAATTCTGGACGATACCATTTTTTATAAAAATCCAAAATTTCTTCTCTAGAAATATTTTTAATAATTTCCATACTACCAATCGGTAGTCTTTCTTCATATCTGGAATTTTTTAACAAAAAAGGAACAATTTCATTTGTAAAACGACCTTGTAAACCTTGACGCAATCGCCATTCTTCCGTAATTACGCCTCGTTCTTTATCGATTTCCGCTTGTTCAAAGCTGATTGCACAAGCCCAATCGTGTAAAATTAAAAGTGCATTCTCCAAAAATTCAGGATTATCCGCTGGAATTTCTAATTTATAAACCGTTTTGTCAAAATTTGTGTAAGCATTTAAATCTGAACCAAAATCCATTCCAATTTTTTCAAAATAATTTACAATTTCTGATTTTTCAAAATGTTCTGTTCCATTAAATGCTAAATGTTCTATAAAATGAGCAACTCCTTTTTGATTTTCTTCTTCCATATTTGAGCCGGCTCTCACTACAAGACGCAAAACAATTCGGTTTTTTGGTTCACTATTTTTTCGGATATAATATTTCATTCCGTTTTCCAATAAACCTTGTTTTACAGCAGAATCAGTTGCCAAAAGATTTTGTGATTTTAAATTCACAGATTTGCAGCTTGCAAAAATAAAAAGATTTAACAAACAAAAAAAGATTAAAATCTGTTTAAAAAAATTTTTCATAATTTCACCTCTGAGTTCCACAAGAGGAAGCATTTAAACAAAAAAAATGATTATGTCTTTCCCGAACATAATAAATTTATTATAAAAGATTTATTTTTGACATTCAATGAGATTGATTTTTTGGAAAACTCATTCCTCAAAGTAAAATAATTTATAATTTATTTCATTTTTTTGCCGAAAATCATTATATGCCTGCAAATAGTTATGAAAAACCGGATTTTTGGTCTCAAAAAGCATTCTCAGAAGGTTATCCTGCACGTTCTGTTTATAAATTAAAAGAAATTGATGAAAAATTTGGAATGATTAAGAAAAATTTTTCTGTTCTCGACTTAGGTTCTGCTCCTGGAAGTTGGACAACTTTTCTTTTAAGAAAAATGCAAGGAACTGGAAAAGTCGTTTCTTGTGATTTAAATCCTCTTTCAAAATCTGTAAAAGGTGAAAATCTTATTTTTATTCAGGGTGATTTAAACGCTCCTGAAATTCGTAAACAAATTAAAGAAAATGGACCTTATGATTTAGTCGTTTGTGATGCCGCCCCAAAAACAACAGGAAATAGAATTGTTGATACTGCAAGTTCCGAACAACTTGTAGAAATGGCAGTTTGGTATGCACAGACGATGCTAAAACAAGGTGGAAATTTTGCTGTAAAAATCTTTCAAAACGGTGATCAGCAAAAAATATTAAAAACGATGAGAGAAGTTTTTTCTTCGGCGAAAGGTTTTAAACCCCAAGCATGTCGTGCAGAAAGTTTTGAAACTTATTTAATTGGAATTAATAAAAAATGAAAAATAATTTTAAATTAAAAAAAATCAATAGTATAATCAATAATGTAACTGATAAAATTATGATGATTGGTAAATTTAAAATGACCAAAATTATTTGCCTTTCGGTGTTAGGATTTTCGTTTGGAATTGGCATTACCTGGTCTGTTATCTCTCTAAAAAATGAAATTTCAACTCATAATGCTGTCGGTGGATTTGAAACTGAGAAAGGTCCTGAATTTACAGAAAAGTTAGAACCGCTTTTTGAATCTATCCAAACAGAAGACAATATTTCTGAATCTTCTATTTCTCTGCCAACAAATGATGAATCGTTAATTACTTATCAAACTTATCGTGTAAAATCTGGTGATATGATTGGTTTTATTGCTGATGAATTTAATGTAACTCAAGATACATTAATCAGCGTAAATAATATTCGTCAAACAAGACTTCTTCAAATTGGACAATATTTAAAAATCCCTTCTATGCCGGGAATTATTTATACCGTTAAAGAATCTGGAGAAACTCCAGCTACAATTGCAACAAAATATAAAGTTGATGCAGATAAAACTGCTTTGGTGAATTCAATTTCTCTTGATACAGAATTAAAAGCTGGAACTTCTCTTTTTGTTCCTGATGCAGAATTAGATTGGGTAACTAGACAAGAAATTAATGGTGATTTATTCCATACACCTTTAAAAAGACGATATTGGTTATCATCATATTACGGATGGCGAAATTCTCCTTTTGATTCAAGTAAACGTTCTTTTCATAGCGGAATTGATATGGCATCTACAGCGGGAACTCCAATTTACGCTGCTTTAGATGGACGAGTAACAGCTGTTGGTTATAATGCAACTTACGGAAATTATGTAATTATAACTCATCATTCTGGTTATAAAACTCTCTACGGACACATGAAAGAAACTGCGTGCAAAAAAGCAAATTTTGTTTATACAAATACCATAATAGGT